>ERZ791905.63-NODE-63-length-140069-cov-6.384133_pt1 | contig 140069 bp, 136 predicted proteins | sample MGYA00510147_ERZ791905 | MGnify/ENA primary metagenome ERZ791905 (study PRJEB30046, sample SAMN00792084) | human gut metagenome | study: EMG produced TPA metagenomics assembly of the A metagenome-wide association study of gut microbiota in type 2...
TCCTTTCTATATTCTCATGAATGTTACTCTTACATCTTATGGAATCCATATGTTTTAGTCCTATTCAGCTCAACCATTATCTCCAAATGTAATTTCCATCAATTCACTGGCTATCTCTTTACTCAGGACCCTCATAATACTGTCATCAACCTTATCCTTGGCCAAAAGATTAATATTTCCATACCAGACAACTTCCTGATCAATAACAGCAAATCGTTCACATGATTCTTCTACTGTTTTAATATAAAAACCTGCTTTACGCATGTCTTCATGTAACTGCATCCAATATACTGCATCTCCAAATCTATAGGAATCAGGTGCCCATGTTACTATTGTAATCTGAACTCCTGACATCTGTTTTTCCTTTAGAAGATTAATCAGATCATAGACTTTAGGTCCACTAATTACAGGACTTGAAATGATTATATTGTTATTCGCACCAAGTAAATCTTTATGATAATATGTACTATAATTATCCCAATCGTATATTGCATGTATGTAAGTTGCAAGATACCTTCGATACGCTTCAGCATAAGTAGCAATTTTCATAACGACTGCAGTTTGCTCAGTACCATTATCTAAAACAATATTCTGTACTTTAAAATTAGCATCATCTTTTACTGTCCACCTTTTATCTAGCACAATACTGCAATTCATATTCTGACATATAATGGTATTCTTATTAAAAAAGACACTGCCTTTTATTTCTCCAACATTATTTCCTGGCTTTAAAAAAAATGTCTTTTTATCATACAATCCGTATTGTTCTTTGCCTTCATCGATTATATTCAAATGCCTATATTGGATACTATTGCAATACAGCTGGTAATCTTTTATTGACGAAATCAAGTTTAATATATGCCACACTGCTCTTGGATGCGTAAAATCCATAAGCTTCTGTAACTTTTGTTCTAAAATTTGAATAATAGTAGAAAAGTCAACCTCTGCAGCATACATTCCAATCTTCGTTTTTGATAATTCTGACTCTATTTGGTCAACTGTAGGAATCTGTAATCCAGCAGAATAAGTAGCATCGGAATAATATGACATACGATAGAAATAATTAACAATCGACACCACATCTGATGCAAATTCTTCTATAATATACCGCCTAGTAAATCGCTGTTTCTCATATAGACTACCTCCAAACGTTCAAAAAGTTTAGGCTTAACTTTTGAGACTAAACTTTTTTGACTGGTTATGTTGTTGAGTCTATCTTCTCAAATTTTTGTGGTACAATCTATATATGCATTATGGAGTGCTTACATAATACCCGCAACATTGTTTTAGCTCCTTTTTTCATTATCTTTACATAGCCCTCCTGAAATAAAAACGGCAATACAAATAATAATCACCTTACACACCAGTGAAACAAAGAGATTTCCGCCAACGGAAATCTGCGATAATGCATTAATCAATGCATGTGTCATTACACATATCCATAAGCTCCTTGTTTTATTGTATAATGCAGATAAAATAAAACAGTTTGTCAAAAGTCCAAGTAAAAAGCTACCTACATGAATTGATTGCATTGAACCTTCAATAAAAAAATAAAGGAAATGCCATATTCCCCAACAGACAAATGTCACACATGTCGAAAACACATACTCATGTTGTTCCTCAATAATTGGTTGAAACGTATATCTCCAACCTATTTCTTCAATCCCACCGAACAAAATTGCTTTTACAACTAATATAACCGGAGTATACCAATTCTTTACTTGTAACATTCCACCCATTAATAGATAACAAAACTCTATACTCAAAAACATAAAAACAAGCAAGTAGCCGAAGATAGGTTGCTTTATGTTCACAAACTCGATTACAATCCTCTTAAAATTTATTTTTCGATATCGAATTGTGACAATGCCCCCCCACATTGCCGAAGAAATTCCGCCAATTCCAATTGCTATCATCCCAATTACCGTTGTGTAATCAACGACTATCCCTATCTTACGCAATAGGAAAACTATGATCGCTATTACCGTAATTTGTCCTATAGTTCCAGTTAAATATAATCTAATCGCATTTTTTCTAGCCACAGAATTATCAACATCCTTCCTTCTTTAGTCAAAATCTGTAAAACTCTTTCCCATTACTCCATACACAAATAGAGCCAAACTAGAGCCATTCGATAAAACAAATGCCGGAAACCTGCATAAATACAGACTTTCGGCATTTTAATCCGTTATTCAAACTCGGCAAGTTGCTGTTTTGGCTTAAACTGTTTTGTTTAGGTTTTATTCAAAATCTGCCGATATTTTACTTCATTTACATATTTTATTTTGGCTTACTGATTTTTTGTTGCCAAAGTGTTGCCATATATAATGTATCACATTTCTATATTCATTTCAATCACGCTTCCATAATTCCAACGCTTGAACACTATTTTCCGATAATATATTGGACATAGTATCAATCAGTTCCTTCTTTTCGTTAGATATATTAAGAACTTTTCCAAATTTATGTATTTCATCCACAGTTAAAACAAGACGCTTAGTCGGTACTCCTAATATAGCATATTCGTCCTGAAAACAATATAGCCAAGGGTCATTCACCATTTTATCTACAACTGCGCTAATTCCATACCGACAAATTTCATTATTAAGTTCACTCCAGAAATCAGGAGCATCCGGATCATGAAAATCCATGTCTTTATAATTCACTTCTTCTCTACGTCTCATCATCCACTGATAAACATCTATACCATCAATATTATTCGATAGTAACAAATCGCTGTTTTTAAACAATTTACACAACGTCAAAATAGTTCCTTTATGGTCTGTAGTGTCATCACACCTTTTAAAAAATTCACCTTCTTTTGCTTTAACGTAATACAGCCTTCTCTCCGCACGCAAAATAGCTATGTTATTACACGCTAAATAAGCCCTAATAGCATAAAATACTGAATAATACAATCTAACTGTTGCCCAAGAGAATAATTTATTTGTCAATGCTGGAATACTTTCTATATAGCTCAGCAAAGCTTTGTAATAATATGAGGCTATTTCGTCTCCAAGTAATTGTGCCATATCATCAGCTTGTTGCTTTGTTAACGAAGTTTGCTCATATTGTGCTTTTGAAATTTGACGAAACGGAAAACCACTACTTCCAGTAAACATTCCTTCAAAATATACTTGACTTCCACTTTTATTAATACTCATATTCGTTTTCTTCTGGTGCTTCTGTTTTTAAACCTTCCTTTAAATTGTCCATTATCATCTTTCTTGCAGTTTTTCCGTCGCTGCCCTTGATTTCACCATTAGTTATTAGCGTCACTTCTGAAAAATCGAACAATGATATTAAATAATCTAATTTAAAGCTCTTCTTTTCTACACACTTAGGGAAAACATACTCAAAGAAAAATTCCAACGCTGCTATAAATCCCGCCGCTTTCAAAAACACATTCTGGCTAGAATTTCCCCAAAGTTCCTCTTCATCCCAATGATATTTAATAGCACTAAAATAATTAATTATTATCTGAGATTGGAAATTAAGATCTTTAATATTATTATCTACAAATTTACCATCAACATCTACGTATTTCTTTAAAGTAGAGACAACTGTTGATAAATCAATTTTTCCTTTTCCTCTTGGGTTTCCTGGATATTTAATTAAATTATAATATGGTGAATCTACATTCTCATTTAATTCTCTTGCAATATCATCAGAACGTGTAATTGCATAATTTTTATCATCATCAGTTATTCCATATAAATCGAATATCAAACTTTTAGGTACTGGCTTCTGTTCTGAATTAATATTAATAAAGATTTTGGCTGCTTCTTTAGTACCTAATCCTATGACCATTGAAACTAAAATCTGTTTATCACGTATACTTTGATCTAATTTTATTGCTTCCTTCAGTCCCTCTAAGCGATGCTGACCATCAAGTAATTGAGCCACACTATCCACCAATGGAATTTCAATTTTTTCGTTCAAAAATTGTGGTCTGTAATTGATATCATTCCAATTTATTACAAACGTATTAACAAACATATTTCCGTCTAAAATATACTGTTTGATAGAAGATATTCTTTTTCTATTAAGCACTCTCTGAACTGCCCCCTCCTCCTCGTCACGTCCTCTTACAGCAACATAGCTAATTTTCACTAAATCTTTTACATACATTGGGAATGTGTATATTTTAACTGTTCCCACTGCCATTTCTATATATTGCTCACTTACCTTCTTTACCTGCATCATACCACCTCACCAAGTTTTAAATTTTAATAACGTACATATCCATTTAATATCCCCAACTTATTGTATTCTCCTCAACTATTCTTCATCAATTAAATCATCCTGTTCTAATTGATCTTTTTCATCTTTCTTTGCATCTAGCAAATGATTCATATCCTCCGTTATTTGTTTAAGCGCCATAAATACTTCTTCACCGTCTTCTGCACATATCTTATACAAAATTTCAAATCTAATTGTTCTATTAGCTACTTTATTAATTCCCTCTGAAGATGCAAGCTTATATTTTTTTATATCAGCGTATACGGCAGACATTAAATCATCTTCATAATCCAATGCAAACTCATTTCTAAACTTACTATATGCTGTGACAAATATTTTGATTTTTTCAAAAAAATTATCAAATGACTTTCCATCATCAAACATTTTAAAAACAACGCAAAACAATGTATACATCTGAGCTTTCTTTGACACAAAAGATATTGTTGTTTTATCTAAAATATCTTCAATGACAGACATAGCTTCTAAAATTTTATTTTTTAACTTATCATCTGCGTCAAAATCATCTTTATAATCATCATAATAATTATTTATTTTTTTATCATTCGTTTGATCAACAATTCCTTCATTCGCCAAAATATATATTGCGCAACAATATTCAACATCCTTCATTCTCTTTGCATCGGCAGAACTAAATAGTTTTGTCTTTTTCCAAAAATCATATGTTGATAACGCTTCGCATTTATCTCCAAATACGCTATCCTTACTGTTTCTTTTTTCCTGTCGATTTAAACTGTAATTTGTTAAATTTAATCTATAAAACATTTCTTTTATATCAGCTATTGTGCATTCAGAATCAATGACAACTATAGAGATTGGATATTCCCATATCTTATTTTTATATGATTCGTCAAGTTCCTGAAATATCTTTTTCCCACAGCTTGCTTTGATTTCATCATTCGTCAAATCTCTCTCATTTAATGAAAATTCTCCACCAATAAAATCCACAATTGCACTAATTCTCTGTTGACCATCTACAATATGAGTAGAAGCTATTCCTGTATCTGGATTCCGATCCGCTGTCCAAAAAAACACTTCCGGCATAACCAATTCCATTAAAATCGTTTCAATCAGCCGTACGTTATCCTGATCATTCCATACCTTCCTTCTTTGATAAGAAGGATCAGCAAATAACCTCCCCTCTACAAAATCACTATAAATCTCTTGTATTGTTTTTGTATTTCTTCTAAATAAATATTTCATCAAAAATCCTCCCTCTTAATTTTTCTAATATTTTGAATATTATAATCTTCGAAATCTTCCCAATTACGATATATCCTATATGATATTTCATGTCTAAAGTACAAGTCTGACCTTAATTTTTTCTTAGATATTGCCGCAGTCTCATTCCATTGTTTTCTACAGCCGTCTACTGCCATAATATTCCGTTCATTGATATATCCCCTATACAGTTCATTATACAAATGCACATATGTACTTTGAAATCTTGTTCTATATGAATTTCTAAACATTTTCCAATATTCATGAAAAATTTCACTAGAAATAATTGCTATGTCTAAATCAGAAATTTTTCTAACTTTCTCATCATCATTGAATGGCAAAAACATTTTTGACTCTTCTGGATGTTCTGCGCCCGGCGGCGACATACTAAAACCCAATTTCCCACTTCCCACCATCATTACAGAATTAAAACTTACTCCAAAACTTTCACTTACTATCAAACGGTAATCATCAATTAAGTGAATGACTTCATCTGGATTTTTTCCCAAATACTCTTCAAAATACCAATTATCCGAACGTATAATGTGCTTTGTATAAAACTGTTTTTCTGATAAATTTTTCAAATCAGTTTTTATATCTTCAAGTGAATAAACCATTACATCCTCCTCTATTGTAATTCATTTTCCAAAAAAATCCTTATAGAATGAGCAATTTCTTTTGCAAGCAGAAAAGGCACACCATTTCCAACCGTTTTAAACATATCACTTTTAGACAAGTCCTTTGTAATTACATATTCTTTTGGCAAGGACTGTATAGCAAGAGCTTCCGCCACTGACAATCTACGTGCATAATACGGGTGTAAGTGTACTTCATTATTTCCATATGCGGCGGTTGGAGAATATCGCCACCTATGCAATCTTTTGAATGACTTTTTACTTACATCTCCTTCTTGAATTGACTCGAACCTTTCTGTTGACCTAGGTTGGAAAAAGTCTGTTGCGTTATAATGTCTATATACATCATTTTTTTCAAACCAATATTCAACACATAATTCAGGAATAATATTTGTCGGCTGATCCATAGTAGAATTATCATTAAATTCACTTGTCTCAGGCCATTCACATTTTTTTCTAACTTCCTGTTTATATTCTTCTTTAATGCCCCAATCAAATTTCTTTTTTAATTTTTGTACTGCATTTCTCCGATTGACATCAACCAAATTATATTTAATACCAAATAAAATAACTCTTTCTCTATCTTGTGGGACACCATAATCTAGCGCATTTACAAGTTTATCAACTAATATATATCCTTTTCTTCGAAACGCTTCCTTTATTTTATCATATTCTTTTCGATGTTTTTGAGTTGACCATAAACCTTTGACATTTTCAAATATGAAAAAATCTGGTTCCTGTTCTATTATTATACGCTTATAACTATTTGTTAACATTCCATTTTTTCCTGAAATTCCCTCATTTTTCCCAGCTATTGAAAAATCTGGGCACGGAGGTCCTCCAACAAAGCCAACAAGTCCCTCTTTTTTCATATCCTGTATCTTTTTTTCTAACTCTTTTCGTTGTTCGCCTCTTAATAAATCATTAATATCTCCACAATAATAACCTAATCTTGGAGATTTCATTCCCATTTTTTCACGGGCAAATTTATATGCCTTCAAAAACTCATTGCTATACTCATTTACAAATACAACTTCATATTTTTCTTTTTCAAATCCCAAGTCTAAAAAACCTGCGCCTGAAAAAAAAGAGAATATCCTTAATTCCATGTCGATTCCTTCTATCATTTATTATTCTTGTTCAGCCATAAGATTGTCAAATATTGCTTCCTCTACAACTTTCACGCATTGATCTGTATTATTCTGAATTTCCTTACCCCAAAACCTAATAACCGTCCAACCCTGAAACAAAAGCTGTTTGTTAACATCTTCATCACGCTCTCGGTTTCTAGAAATCTTACTAATCCAGTACTGACTATTATCGCTCTTTTCCAATCGCGGTTTCAAGATTTCCCAATCTTTTCCATGAAAAAATTCTCCATCACAGAAAATTGCTATTTTGTATTTGGTCAATACAATATCTGGTTTTCCCGGCAGTCTACTATCATTCTTTCTATAACGATATCCCTTATGCCATAAAGCCTTTCGCAACTTCACCTCAATGCTCGTATCATTCGAACGAATATGTTGCATATTTTTTCTTCTCTGGTCTTTTGTCAAATCATCCATTTCTCTGCCTTATAAAATATCGTTTATTAGCACTTGCCGATTTAAACTGAAAATGTCACGAATCTTTTGATGACTATATGGTGTACATTCATGTTGCTCTACCATTTTTATCATATTTGACACACTCATTGCAGAGCCATTTACCCCCGTTGCTTCAACAATATTGTTCAGCTGTTTGTCTATGTTGCTACCAAATCCACCTGCAATATACGAAAAAAATGCCAATGGCTTATCTGACTTACTGTAGTTATGAATGTTTCCAATGTAGTTATGTACCATCCTGTTATGATGATCGTTATTGATGGTATATTTGTGATATGCCTTATTATCTAGTATTGCTTGATAGCCTTCAGAATCCGAAACCAACAACACATCTGGTGTAAGACCAATTGGACCAACATGCTTTGCTTCAAACCCAAATACATCTTGAAACAATTCAACTGTTGCCTTTTCAAATTCCGTTGCTTCATCACGTCCCTTAAAAGCCATCTCAAAATATTTGGTCATAAATGCACCAACAGAGCCATGTGGATATGTTTCAATCAAAATATCCTCAACAGTTTTCCCATCTATTCCAGTTCTCTGTACAATATAGTCTACAACTCCTGGAGTAATCTTTGTAATCGGACGTTCAAGTGACTCTGCAATATAGGCCTGCTTTACTTTCTGTTTTGCAATAACCATTGCAGTAATTGTCTGTGTCATAGCAAGATTTCGGTTATCCTTTTTATGTTTAGGATCAATGCCGTATTTTCTCTGAAAATACTCATGTTGCTCTGGACGATCAATAAAATTAGGTTTATCACGAAGAATTTTTCTTACTTCTTCCCTCTTATCAGCAAGAATTTCTACCTTCCCCTCTTCTCTCTTTGCAAGTTGCGTATATTCAAGCCAGTTGATTATTGTATTTGCCAAATCCATCAAATGACTAAATGGGTGTTCTGGATTTACTTCTCCCTTAGAGGATTGATACTTTTCAAAAAAATCTTCTTCTAGACAACTGTCTCCATAATTTCTAAATTGAATAATTCTGTCGACAATATAGTTATAGCATTTTTCACTTTCATTTTCAGCTTCTGTTACAATAATCTTTGCAATCTCTTCCTCTGTCAAGTAACCTATTTTACTATCATCTAAAAGCTTCAATAAAAATCTAAACGGTCTAATCCTAAACCTCTCTGATACTTGTACTCCCCTTCCGATTGAAAAGGATGAAGGAAACTGGTATTTCAATATTTGGTTTGTCAAAACCTCCACCGGAGAATTACCATTCATAATAGCTTCCCCTGCAAGTGTCAATTTAATCTTATTTGTTGATTCTTGTGTAAAAATTAACCCTAAGCTGACAAGCCATGCTTTATATGTTCTTGCCCCACCACCGGTTTGATCTCGACGTTCTCCTTTTCGCTTCAATCCAGCCGTTTCCAAAGCATCTTCATATGCAAGGTGAGAATCTCTTTGTCCTTCCCACTCTTGATTGAGTGACATATCTGCAAATGCTGCCAATACTTCTGGTACAGAATTCAATTTACGCTTTGGTCTAGTTACCCACCAATAATTCAGCATATTTTCACCTCGTTCTCTAATCGTCGCATCCTGTATAAGCTTCAATACTCTCATATGGTATTCCTGCAAAAGTATTTAATATAGCTTCAAAAATAACTTTTGCCCCTTTTGACGGAACTGCCATACCAATCTGCTTTCTAACAGATTCTTTAGAACCCTCAAAAATATACGTATCTGGAAATGTCTGTAATCTTGCCCTTTCTCTGTTTGTTAATGCACGAGGTTCAGCATAATGATATATATGTGTTCCGCCCCCACCTGAACCAGTAACTGTATAGGCAGGCTTATTTGGATCAAGCCGCTTATATATTTGACTTATTTTAGCACCTTTAACATTCAATCGTAACCTTTCAGGCAAATCAGCAGTAAAAGCATTTTCACCCGGCTTAATATAACTCAAACGCTCTATTACTTGAGCTGATTGTTTCGTCAATTCATTATTCGGAGCACTCTTCGGAATAGGTGGAACCTCAATTGCAGTTTTGCAAGTAACATCTATACCCTTATATGGATTTGGACTTGGTATCTTAAATTCATACGGTAAATCTTTTCTTATTCCCACAATTATCATTCTATGTCTAGCCTGTGGGACACCATATTCTTCAAATTTATATAAATTAGGGTATATTTTATATCCAGCTTTTATAAGATCCTTTTGAATTTTTTCAAAAGCTTTTCCTTCATTTGCACTCTTTAATCCACCAACATTTTCTGCTAAAAACCACAGCGGCTGATAACGTTTTAAAACTTTAACCCCATATGTATAAAGCGGTCCAAAAGTTCCATTAAATCCCTTTTGTTCACCAACAACCGAGAAATCATTACACGGGAATCCAAATGCGAGCGCATCAATATCTCCTAAAGACTCTATATCAAGTTTTCTTACATCGCCACAAATTACACTTTCTTCATTATCCGGGCATATATTTCTACGATAGGTATTACATGTATCCATATCATAATCATTTGCCCATTGATGAACGATTTTATATTCTGGATTACTAATTTTTGCTGTAACAGCAGCAAGTGCAAGTCCTCCCGGACCACAAAATAATTCTCCAAGTCTAAACTTTTTTATTTCACTATTATTCATTAGATTTGATCTCCATCTGCCAAAATAAATTCTCTTTTAAATGAAACTCCTAGAACATCTGCAATTTGCTCTAATTCTGGTATCGAAAAACTGCCCCTTTTCATTTTTGAATTAAAACTTTGTGGAGATTTTCCTAACCTTCTTGCCAATTCAGCTTCACTCACGTTGCATCTCACGCACAATACCTTAATTTGCTCCGAAATAGTCATGGCTTACCTACCTTTCCTTATAAAACATAATTATAAATTTTTTTTTTGATATTGTCAAAAAATTCTTTTATCTTACTAATCTCAGTTTTCGTTTTTCGTTTTGCATTTGCTTAATCTATGCAACATTTTCATTTCTTCATACAATGTTGTTAACTTCAACAAAACTTGTTATAATTAACCCAAAGTCAATCAAAAGGAGGAACTTAAAATGTCGCTAGCAAACAACTCTTATATCGTCGAAATTAAAGAAGCTCATATTATGTGGGGAGAATATCACCCTAGCAGGCATTCCCATTCACGCAGGGAAATATATGGTGAAGGCTATATTCAAATTCCTTCTGATGTTGCATACAAATTTAATATTTTTAATTCCAATAACCCTTTCGGCATAAGTGCCAGATACTATTGCACTTCTTACGACTCTTACTATGATGGTTGGTTATTAGCTCAAGGAAATCAATCCAATCCAATTTATGCAAAGCAATTCGCAGAAGAGGGAAATTTAAAAGGAATTGGTGATTGGTATGACTATGTTGGTGCTACTGCTGGTGACTATGTCAAAGTTGTGTTTACATCCCAAAACCATATCATAATAGAACACAGCATTGATAGATTCAGTTTTCACAGCTAAATCTTGTACCTTAATAACAATTCATGATATCGACGACTCAGCAACCGTCGATATCATGAATAGAAATCCGATTCAAATATATACTATTTCTTTTACAACGATCCCTTCCGCTGCACTCCGCGTATTATTCATAAGCCCTACCCACTTCAATTGATCACTTGCTTTAATTCTTCTGTTATTCCTGTACCGACTTTCATCTGCTCCACAAGAAGCTCCATTCTCTCATAACATTCCTCATCTACATCATGCAGGTACTCATTTAACTTTCCTTCCATGAGAAGCTTGATATATTCCCCTCTGCGGTGAGTTTTCAAATACTCCCACCGCATCCGTCCATATCTGCCAATCTCATAGTGCGTCCGCTCCGTCAACTCTAAATCCGGATAATATAATCCGTCTGCCCCAAGTGTGTACCCTATTCCGTTTTCTCCAATGATATGGTTCTCCATTAATCTGCTCCTATCTGCCACCTCTGTCATTCATGTAATAGTGGCTCTGTCTATAGTTTTCTCGTTCCTTTACTTCCTGTTGCTTCTGCTGTAACCTTGACCTAATGCTGTCTGACTCTGCCTTGTTTCCGATCTGCTGTTCCCACCTTGAAACCGCCAACTGATAATCGCTGTATTCCGCTTTAGAAGCTCTGTATTCAGTCAAGAACTCCTTTACATTCTTATAGCAATAACCTTTGCACGATACTTGATAAATACTGCTTCATGCTAGCTATCTGCACTCTTAACTGCTCCGCCTGTTCATGAAGCTTGTTGCGCTGTTTTCCCTTGAAAATCCCCTTTGTTCCAGCAATCTCCTTCTCAACACTTGCAAGCTGTTGCTCCCTTTGATAAATGGCTTTATTCTGCTTCTCCAGCTTATTATAAATATCAGCAAGCCTTGGATACTTGGAAGCAAGCTCGGACTTCTTCGGTATTTCCGGTATCGGTTCACTTTTCGCCATCACAGGCTCATTGACTGCCTGAACCTTCGTCTGCTCTGGTTCTGACTTTGCAAACGCTTCCGTAACCTTATCAGCCTTTTCCAAAGCCATTTTAAGCACCTTACTAATCAGAAGCTCCAAAGCATATATTGCCGTCATAATCAGGCTTTTAAACAGTGCCGGATTTCTCCCTGACTTCTGAATGGAAGCCTTTGCTTTCCGTGCGATTTCACTCTGCTTCACTTCCAGAATCTGTTTCTCCGGCACACCACTCACTAATGCCCTGTCCACCGTCTGGTTCCACATGGTACAAACCCGATTGTCCGCTTCTATCTGCTCTGCTTTCGGATTGTTTTTGCCAACCTTCTTCATGGGCAGATACACACCATTCTTATCAAACACTTTCAGCTTCTCCTCGTCATCCCGCACATAAATATTGATAAGGTCTGTATAGGAACGCTTTGCTTCATCAAGGAAACTGTCGCACTTAAATCGGCTGTCCTTGATGGTAAAAATATTGCGCTCATACACCTCTCCCTTGGGAATGATTCTACAGCCACAACGAAGCTGTCCGGCTTCATCCAATATCTCTTTTTTGGTACGTACATGCTTTCCGGTTTCATCATAAAACATGTTCCTTGTGGCAATCTTCTCCATAGGCTCATCAAGTAGCCTTCGCTCCGAAAAGATAAGATGAATATGATAATTGGTCTTGCGTTTGTTGTGGTGCAGGGCAGCGATACACTCCACACCATACTTTTGCTTGAAGTGTTCCGTAAAAAGTTTCAGCAACTTGTCTGGCTCATAATCCACGAAACTTTCCGGCAGAGCAATGATAAGCTCCCTCGCTTCAATGCAGGTTCCTTCCGTTCCGCTTTTCATAAATTCCTCTTGGTTACACTTAGCAAGTTCCGTCCAAAATTTGCGGTCAGTTGTTTCATAAACTGCATACAAATTTTCCTGCCTTGCGTGACTGGAGATATAGTTAATCCTGCCTTTTAAATTTGTCAGTTTTGACATCTGTATAAATGAATTTCTTACAATAGGCAATGCCCCCTTTCCTTGAAAAATGATAGCGGTTTTTGCTATCGTGAGTGGATGCTTATGCATCCGTTTACGAACTCATTGCCGCATCCGGCATAAGCACAAATGCGTTAGCATTTGTAAGGACAGCCACGCTGTCCTTTGCCCCCTGCAAGGGCGAAATACACAGAGTACAAATCTCCGATTTGTGCGATGGGTGTATTTCGCTCTCAAACGCCGAGGGCTTGTGAGAGAAATCCGTCTCCTGCCATTTCTTCCCTCACACTGCTTTCTCCTTAACCATATTCACAGGAGCATGCCACGCTCCTGTCATACACACCGAAGGGAAAAATCTACCACCTGAAATCCCGATGCATTCCTACCTTTTCCAGATACTCCTGCCTTGCCTTTTCCCGCTCTTCCTCGGTTGGTGCAGTCTTATATTTTGTATATAAATCCCGCCTTACCATAGCTTCCAGTTTGTCCTCCAATCCTTCCTTAATCTCCGGCATAACATCATCTATTTCCACCAAATGATATTTAAGAAGTGCAACAAATAATTCCTCGGAAATCTGCACATTTTTCAATCCCATCAATCCATCCTTTCCATCATCTTCTGTGACGGTTGCGTACGATTGCGACGATTATTTCTATACCGACACCGCTATATAAAATACCGTCGCAACCGTCGCTAATCGTCACGCTCTCTGTTCTAATGTCAGTTTAATCATTCGTGAACTGTGTCCTCGCTTACTCTCGTACCGGATACCATAATCCACAAATAAACGCTCCATACTGATGTTTAATTTTCTTGTAAGAATGTTCGGCTGCATATCCATCTCCGGCAAAAGCTGTAACAATTCCGAAGCGGTTCCGCTCCATTGTGACTGTTCCTCTGATACCACCTTTGCAATCGCTTCCAGCACCCGATCAGCAGGTTCTTTCCAAAGCTCAGTTTCTGCCTTTGTCAGCTTCCACACACATTGCTCCCTATCAAAATCTAAGAGCAACCGTTGGTCTTGCTGGTCACGCCCTGCCACCTCTAAAACAGCCTTGTTATCCGTTCTCTTTTCCTTCTGCATGACAAATGCTCCGTCCGCTGCTCCCAGCAATCCATTTGTGCCGGAAATCATATCAAAGCTGTCAGAGGACTCCATCTTTCTCGTGTGATGCACCACCAGCAGACAGATACCATGCTCATCACTAAAGGTTTTCAGCTTGGTTACAATCTCATAATCACTTGCGTAACTGAATTTATCTCCACCAACTTCCCTTACCTTTTGCAAGGTATCAATGATAATCAGCCTTGCGTCTGTATGCTCCTTTACGAACTGGTTAAGCTGTTCTTCCAATCCCTCATTTAGAGTTTTGGACTGTGTGGCAAAGTAGAAATTTTCACTGCTTTCCATACCAAACATCCTTGATAAACGCTTCTGCAATCTTGCATAATCATCCTCTAATGCCAAATACAAAACCGTGCCCTTCCTCACCGGATAATCCCACAAATCAAGCCCCTTGCTTACATGGTAGCCAAGCTGTGCCATAAAGAAGGATTTACCTACCTTTGGTGCACCTACAAATAGATAAGTACCTGCATAGATCAGTCCGTCGACAATCCGTATTTTGGGTGGATAAACGGTATCATAAAGTTCCGTCATGGATACTGTCTCTAATTCATCAATCCTATCTCTTTTCTCTGTCGAAACTTCTGTACCACATCCACGATTATTTGTGGCTTGCAGATTGCCCTTATCGGGCAAATCTGCTATACTTTCCTTGTTAGTTTTACATAGTGGCTGCTTCCCATCTGCGCCAACAGATGAAACCGGAGCAGTCGCTTTTTCTTTTACGCTCATTCTGTGTCCTCCTTGTTTTCCGAAGGAAAATGCGAGCTGCTATCAGCGAGCAGAGGACATTCTCCCTTCAATCCGTTCATGGTTTCCGCTATCAGTTGTATGGTATAAAGCAATTCATCATTTGCTTCACTGCAACACTCCAAACGCTTCAATTCCTCATAAATATCTGCCATCTGATTGCGCAGTGCCTTATACACTCTCGGATTGCCCTGTACCACCACATCCCGGCATTGCAACCGTCTAACAATATAATCCTGCTTAGTTAATCCCGATAATGCCACACAATCATTGATAAGCTTCGCTTCTTCCTCTGATACCCGAAACGCTACTGTCTTGTTTCTCCATCTACCCTTGTAATCTAAGGTCTTGTCCATGCTTCGTCTCCTTCCATTCTCTCCACATCCAGTTTATCTGCCATTTCCGTCTGCTTCGTCGGAAATAAGTGTGCATACCGGTAAGTAATATCAATACTTTCATGTCCTACCCTTTCCGCAATTGCCAGAGCAGAAAATCCCATCTCAATTAGTAATGAAATTGCACTATGCCTTAAATCATGAATACGGATACGCTTGACTCCTGCAGCCTTTGCACCTCTGTCCATCTCATGATGCAGATACGATTTTGTAATCTGGAACAGCCTTTCATCCTCCCCAATCTCATACAGCATACCGATATACTCCTGCATTTCCTCACACAAAAACTTCGGCAGCTTGATTGTCCGGTTACTTTTCTTGGTTTTCGGTGTGGTAATCACATCCCTACCATTTAACCGCTGATAGGACTTATTGATGGTCAGCTCCTGACGCTCGAAATTAAAGTCCTTTGGTGTAAGGGCAAGCAACTCCCCACACCGGATTCCCGTCCAATAGAGCATTTCAAACGCATAATAGGAAACAGGCTTATCCATCATTACATCCGCAAATTTCAGATATTCCTCTTTCGTCCAGAACAGCATTTCCTTGTGCTCCTCGCTTCCCATCGTTCCGGCTCTCTGCGCCGGATTGGAAGGTAAATGATAATATCTGACTGCATGATTGAAAATGGCACTGAGCTGACTATGAATGGTTTTAAGATAAGTCGGAGAATACACTTCCCCATTCTCTCCCTTATAGGCAAGAAGCTCATTCTGCCAGGCGATCACATCCTTTGGCTCAATCTCCGCAATTTTACGCTCCCCGAAATAAGGAAGTATCTTGGTACGGATAATATGACTTTTGGACTCCCATGTGTTTTCCTTTACCCGTTTTTTCTTGTCGGCTTCATAAATCTCAAAGAAGCTGACAAAAGTCATATCCAGCTTGGACTCACTTTTTAACATCACCTCCCTCTCCCATGCTTGTGCTTCTCGTTTGGTTGCAAAACCACGTTTCTGTGTCTGTTTCCGCTCACCCTTATAATTGGTATAGCGGTAAATGACACGCCATTTGTCTCCGTCTTTATATACAGCCATAACATCATCTCCTCTCTATTCGCTGTAACATAACTTCTTGCGGAAGAAGTTGGTATTCACTCTTCCGGTAACTGTCAGATAGCCAAGCTTCTGCATTTCCGCATTCAACTCTCTGACAACCTTGTAGGCATAGGACTTGGAAACATTAAGTTCCTGTGCTACTTCGTCCACCGTCATAAAGTTCTTATTCTCCATGTGGATTCCCCCTTTCTTCAAAATTTTGTTTGCCGCTCTCCCTTACATTTTCCTGACAGGTTGCCTTGCGTGGTACTTTGTCGTGTTTCCATCCCTTCGTACGCTCACTTTCGGTCATCGCATATTTTTCCGGATGGTATCTGCTCGGACGGTCATTCAGTTTTAACTTAACTTTATTTGTTTAAGCATCTGTTCTTTATTGTACTAAACATTTTCCGTTAAGTCAAGTGGTTTGTAGGAGAATCTTAAGCATTTTTATTTAAGTTCTTCTTGCTATCCTCATTAACACATGTTATACTCTACTTAAACATTTCTGTTTTACCTAACAGAAAAATGGAAACAACATAACAGGAGGCAATGCCTCTGCTCCTGCAATGGCAGTCGCATTTTCCTTCGGAAAACAAGGAGGCATTACTATGGCAATCGGGCAACGAATTCGATTTTTTCGTAACAGAAAAGGCATGACACAAAAGCAGCTTGGAGAAGTCCTCGGCTTTCTTGGCAAGACTTCTGATGTCCGTATGGCACAATATGAATCAGAAGCAAGAGTACCCAAGCATGACCTCGTAAAAGAAATGGCTTGTATCTTTGATGTCAGCACCCATGCACTTACCGTACCGGATATAGATACCTACATCGGTCTTATGCACACCTTTTTCGCATTGGAAGATATGTATGGACTGAAAATTGACAAAATGGATGGTGAAGTAGTCTTACGTCTGGATAAGTCCGACTATTCCACCTATTCCTCCATGAATAAAATGCTCCGTGCATGGCTCGCCGAAGCTAAGAAGCTGGAGAACGGAGAAAGCACCAAAGAGGAATATGATGACTGGCGTTACAAATATCCGGAACTGGATACACACCAAATCCGTGCTAAGGTTCCTTCACAGGAAATCAGCGATATGGTTCTCGCCGGATTAAAAGAAATGGAAAAAGAAGAAAAGAAAGAAACGAAACGCAAGAAGAAAAAATAAGCATGAAAAAACCTTACCAATTTTCAGTTGTCATATCTGAAAATCAGTAAGGTTTTCTTATGCTCATAAAGTAATCTTATTCATTGAATAGGGAAAATCTGTTGCCAAATAGTTGCCAATGTTCAAACAAATATGTTTGTAAACCGCATAAATACTGGGTTCTTTTAGTGTTTCTCCTTATTCAAACTCTATCGTTCCTGGTGGCTTACTCGTCAGATCATAGAATACCCGATTGACTCCACGCACCTCATTTATAATTCTGCTCATTACCGTCTGGAGCACTTCAAATGGGATCTCTGCTGACTCCGCAGTCATAAAGTCCACGGTGCTGACTGCACGAAGTGCAACTGCGTAGTCGTAGGTTCTCTCGTCACCCATAACTCCAACGGAGCGCATATTGGTTAATGCTGCGAAGTACTGGTTTGGCATCCAGGAAGGTGCCTCGCCGTGCTCCTTTGTATAATTCTCAACTGCCTTGTCCACTTCCTCGCGGTAGATCGCATCTGCATCCTGCACGATCTTGACTTTCTCGCCAGTGACCTCTCCGATGATACGGATACCAAGCCCCGGTCCGGGGAATGGCTGACGGAATACAAGTTTCTCCGGAATACCAAGTTCCAGACCTGCTTTTCTGACCTCGTCTTTGAAGAGGTTGCGGAGCGGCTCAATGATCTCCTTGAAATCAACGAAATCCGGGAGACCGCCAACGTTGTGGTGGGACTTGATCACAGCAGACTCACCGCCAAGACCACTCTCAACCACATCCGGATAGATCGTACCCTGTGCCAGGAAATCAACGGCACCGATCTTCTTCGCCTCTTCCTCGAACACACGGATAAACTCCTCGCCGATGATCTTACGTTTCTGCTCCGGCTCGGTAACGCCTGCTAATTTCTTATAGTAACGCTCCTGCGCATTAACGCGGATAAAATTTAAGTCAAACTGACCATTCGGGCCAAATACCTGCTCAACCTCGTCGCCCTCGTCTTTCCGGAGAAGACCGTGATCAACAAAAACGCAGGTAAGCTGTTTTCCGATCGCACGGGATAAAAGACCTGCGGCAACGGAAGAATCCACACCACCGGACAAAGCTAAAAGCACTTTTCCGTCGCCAACTTTCTCACGGATCTCCTTTACGGTGTGCTCTACGAAAGAATCCATTCTCCAGCTGCCGGCACATCCGCAGACACCGCGCACGAAATTGTGGAGCATCTTGCTTCCCTCTGCCGTATGCAGAACCTCTGGATGGAACTGGATCGCATACAGGTTCTTTTCTCTGTTTTCTGCAGCTGCAACCGGGCAGTCTGCTGTGTGTGCACTGATTTCAAATCCCGGTGCCGTTTTGGAAATATAATCAAAATGGCTCATCCAGCAGATGGTCGTCGGTGCAACGTTTCCAAATAATGGGGAAGTCGTATCCACCATAACCTCTGTTTTGCCGTACTCGCGAACCGGAGCCTTCTCCACTTTACCGCCGAGCACGTGCATCATAAGCTGCGCACCGTAGCAAAGTCCTAATACCGGAATGCCAAGTTCAAATAATTCTTTTGTATAAGTCGGTGAATCCGGCTCATAGCAGCTGTTTGGACCACCGGTTAAAATGATACCCTTCGGGTTCATCGCCTTAATCTGTTCAATGTCTGTCCGATAGGAATAGATTTCACAGTAAACGTTACATTCCCTGACACGCCGTGCAACCAGCTGGTTGTACTGACCGCCGAAATCAATGACGATTACTTTTTCCTGGGAAAAAATATTTTCCATAATCAGCCCATTTCCTCCTCTTGTGATTTACTAGAATTGCTCATACTTATCTAACATTATAAGATACGGCTTTCATAATAACAAGTGATAATTCATTATAAATTTATTTCTTTTTCTTATAAAAAAAGGTGGCTTTGCACAAATTCGTTTCCCTACATATAATTTTCCCGATCCGTCCATACTATTCTTATGAAAAAGAAAACCTTCCTTCCGGATTTTCACAAACTCTGCAAACCGGAGCAGACTCCCATAGCCGATACCGTGTCACTTTTCGTATTCTTCTTTTTTGCAGCCTCCCTCACTGGCTATCTGTGGGAGGTTCTGATTTTTTTCTTCAAAGAAGATACGTTCCGCAACCGCGGATTTCTCTATGGTCCCTGGCTTCCGGTCTATGGCATCGGTGCGGTAGGATTTTCCCTGCTGCTTTCTTTCCGGCAAAAAAAGAAACGCCACCCTCTCACGATCTTCCTAACCACCGCCTTGCTTGGAACGGGATTGGAACTCGTGATCGGATGGCTTTTAGATACCGTATGGCACCTCCGCTACTGGGATTACAGAAGCTGTTTTCTTCAATACCATGGCTATATCTGCCTGTGGTCCGCCATCGGATTTGGCGTTGCGGGCGTTTTATGGATCTGTATTTTTTCCGTTCTTCTGGAAAAATTCTGGTTTTCTCTCCCCCGCAGTTTCCGCATGGCTTTTAACACGCTGTGTTCCCTTTTCTTTTGCGTTGACTGTGCCGCTGCACTTATTTTCCCAAATATCGGGCGCGGGATCACCTTTTAACGGTTATCTCGCTTCTCCGCCCTCTAAAAATGCTGCCTCTTCTTCCATGACCTGTGTTTCCTTTTCTTTGAAGATCAATCCGAAAACAGCTCGTACGAGCGGGCCTGCAAAGAAGATCTGCCAGAAAAATGCCATTGGGAAATTCAGCGCAGTTGTCTCAAACCATACTGCTACAAACTCACTTCCCGCATGTTTAAATAATAACGTTGCAAAAAAGCTCATGGTCGGACACATCAGGCAAACGGTAATTGATGAGATCGCTAAGATCAGCATGATCGGCTTATCCACGCCAGGTGTCACAATGCGAAATGCAAGCTTTTTGGAAAGGCTTCCATAGAGAAAGAAGTCTAAAATAAAAGCGATCGGTCCCATAATGACAAGTTCATGGAATGCGTTCAAAAATGCTGCATTGCTCATTCCACCCGTGTTGAGCGCGATGTTGTAGCAGATCATGGCATAGACCATAACGAATACCATCAGAATGGTAAAAATAATTTCCTGAAATTTTGTTTTTGGCATAATGTTTTCTCCTTATCAAATCAGTTTTTCTCACGAAAAAACAGCAGAGATAGCTTTGCGATCGCTATCTCTGCTGCACGTCGTGTGATTACTATAGCATATTATTTTCTTCTGTATAATAGTTTAATTTTAACGAATTTTTCATGCAATTAGTGCAATTCTTTGTATGACTTTTCAAACTTATGCGTGCACGTTACATCTTTTCATTTTTTCCGGTGTCATGAGCGAAACCTCATCAATCAAAAGATTGCGGAATGTCATGGTTCCACCACCGCAAGCATCTGTTTTTTCCGCTGCAAGTTCTCCCGCAATGCCAACAAAGGCACAACACGCTGCGGCACTCTGCACCGAAGGTTCCGTTCCCAAAAATGCCCCTAGCATAACCGATGACATACACCCGCTGCCGGTGATTCTTGCCATTTTCGCATCCCCATTTTCACAGAAATACGTTGTTGTTCCGTCCGTAATGATATCTGTTTCTCCGGAAGCCACGACAATGACATGATACGTCTCTGCATACATTTTTAACGCATCTATGTCCAGACTCTTATCGCCCGCATCCACACCCGTTACCGTACTGCAATGCTCCATTAAGGCACGGATCTCTGAATAATTTCCGCGAACACAGGTCGGATGGATCTGTTCGATCAGTGCCTGACATTTTTCCCGACGGTAGCCAGAACCCGACACCCCAACCGGATCAATGACAATGGCATGTCCCAGTTTTTCTGCCACCCGTCCTGCCTTTTCCATTGCTTCATACTCGGCGATCGCACCAAAATTGCAGACCAGAGCTTTTGTCCCTGCCGTGATCTCTTCGACTTCCATCGGATGATGTGCCATCGTTGGGGATGCCCCTGCCGCCAGCAAAATATTGGCACAGTCATTCACGGTCACCGCGTTGGTAATGCAGTGAATGATGGGACGTTCCCGCTGTATTCTGTTGTAAATCTCTGCAATCGTATTTCCGGTCATTTTCCTGTACTCCGTCTCTTTTATTCCGCCAGGCTGTCTTTCATTTTACCAAGCATGCCTGATTTTTTCAAAGGAATTGTGATGATAATAGCGATGATCGTTCCGCCGCAGGTACTGATCAAAAACGGTACAACAAATGTGAACAATGCTGCCGCCTGATTTCCCATAATAAGATACGCCACCGGATAGGAAAGCATTCCGCCAATGATTCCGGTTCCGACCACTTCTCCCACGTAGGCAAACGGAAGTTTTTTCCCATATTTATAAAGGAGTCCGCCAAGCAGGGCACCACACATACTGCCCGGAAATGCCAGCGGACTTCCAAGTCCTAACAGGTTACGGATCAAGGATGCGATAAACGCCTGTGCCAGTGCCCACCATGGTCCTACGGTCACGGCGCATAAAATATTTACCAGATGCTGTACCGGCGCACATTTGGAGCCAAATACCGGGAAGGAAAATAAGCTTCCTACCACTGCCACTGCTGCTAAGATTGCTGTTACGGTCAATTTCTTTAAATTTGATTTTTTCATTTATTCTCTGTACTCCCCTTCGATTGCAAATGCGTGGTTCATCGGTCCGCTTCCTTTTCCAAGATCTAACATGGCTGCAAGCGCACCGGAAATATAGTTTTTCGCATACTGAACGGATGTTTCCAAATCTCTTCCTTTTGCGAGATTGGACGCGATCGCGGAAGAAAGCGTACAGCCCGTCCCATGCGTATTCGGGTTATCGATCCTCTTTCCCTGAAACCATACCGGTTCTTTTCCCTTCTGGAATAAAAGATCGTTGGCATCATTTAACTTGTGTCCGCCTTTTAATAAAACGGCACAACCTAACGTGTTGCAAATGACCTCCGCTGCTTTTTCCATATCTGCCTCAGTTTTAATCTCCATTCCGGAAAGCACTTCCGCTTCCGGGATATTTGGCGTGATGACCGTCGCAAGCGGCAGTAATCTATTTTTCAATGTACTTATGGCATCCTCGCTGATCAGCCTTGCTCCGCTGGTTGCCACCATGACCGGATCCACGACGATATTTTTTGCATGATATTCCGTCAGTTTTTCCGCGATCGTCTCGATCAGTTCCGCAGATGCGACCATCCCAGTCTTGACCGCATCCGGAACAATATCTGTAAAAATGCTGTCTAACTGCTCTGCCAAAAATTTTGGAGTTACCTCCATAATATCCGTTACGCCAGTCGTATTCTGCGCCGTCAAAGCCGTGATCGCACTCATCGCGTAAACGCGGTTTGCTGTCATTGTCTTGATATCCGCCTGAATACCGGCACCTCCGCTGGAATCGCTCCCAGCGATCGTTAATGCTGTGTTCATAATGTTCTCTCCTTGATCATATTAAAAAATGCAGGAATCCAACGAAAGATTCCTGCACAAAAACACTTGCAATTCCTTATCTCCCTACGTTGGCATTATCCAAATCAGGTTCCGGGTTAAAGCATCCGCTTACTCTCAGCCCGCCCATGCGAGCACCCCATTTTCATTTCTCACAGCTTTCGCTGCATTATTTTTCATTTTCCACATCACTTCTGTGATAAGCTATTGTTTTCAACAACAATAATTTTATTATACACGCCCACTGTGGAAATGCAAGGTTTTTTCATGGTCTGACATCACATCAGGCGTTCGTCTGCCCGGAATGCCTGTGCAGATATTTCTCTCTGGTCGCCAGTCCGCCGCGGATGTGCCGCTCCGATTTATTGACATCGAGCACCTTCCTGGCTTCTGCCGCAAGCGCGGGCTGGATCTGCACCAGGCGGTCGGTGACATCCTTATGTACCGTGCTCTTGCTGATTCCAAAATGTTTTGCCGCCTGCCGCACCGTCGTATTATTATCAATGATATATCTGGCGATTTCCATCGCTCTTTCCTCTATATAGCTTTTCAAAAAAATCCCCTGCCATACTTGTTTTTACATTGTATGCAGGGGATTTCGGGTTTAGAATATCATTTATTTTATGCTTTTAAGTGTTCTCGGTTCTTTCACAATTTACTGCCACGCTTGGTTTTGTTTCTACGTTCATTGAGCATATTCGCAATCTTGGACGCACCATAGCCTTCCTCGATATACCACTGAAAAATCTGACAAATTGCTTTCGCTTCACTCTCATTGACAAAAAGATTGAAATAATCACCAATGGTCTTATCATAGCCAAAGACAATATTAGGGACACGACCTTTTTCTGCATTCATCTTCTTGCCGAATTTGATACGCTTGGAAGTATTGGCGCTTTCCTCCTGTGCTAATGCACCGAAGATGGTTAAGACAAACTCGCTGTTAACCACATTTGTCATATTGGCAGTAAGAAACTGTGTCTCAATACCAAGGGATTTTAATTTCCGGACACTCTGGAGTAAATCAACTGTATTTCTGGCAAAACGGGAGATATCCTTTACCACCACCATATCAAATAAGCCTTTTTCAGCATCCGCAAGCATACGCTGAAATTCTTTACGATTTTTAAGTTCCAGAAATGCCTTCATCTGCATATAATTTAATGAGGTTGTCCCCGGTGTGCTTGGTGTACTCTAGGAAAAACTCTTTTTGTGTCTCTAAGCTGTTAAGCTGATCTTCTTTGTCAGTAGAAACTCGACAGTATGCGGCGATGTTCATGTTCATAAACCTTTCTGTTAGAATTATAATGTTCTGTTACAACCATTATTATGCTAAAAAAGGTCACGTATTACAATACGCAACCTTTCCATATTTCAATGTCTCTCTTCAGCAAATTATGTATATCAAATTCTCAATTCAGTATTTTTTATACTACATTCTTTCACTTTTTAATTGATATATCTTTTGCTTTTCTCTTCGTTGTACTCCCTGCAAAAACAAATCACGATTAAACTCATGCATCATATATATCTGATCATAATAAATATAATAGACACAAACTAAATACTCATCTATTACCTTTATATAATCATCATATGTTTCATTTGCCTCCGTAACATCATAACACGGAAATTGAATCAACCCTCCAACGCTAGCCAATTTATCCATTGATCCATGTACTATTGCACACAAGTCCGCATATTTTGCATGAATATTATTAAAATGCATGGCAGAATAAGTATCTAAAAAAGGTCTTTGCTTTTTGGCAATTTCAAACACTTCATATACATTTTTATTTTGGATAATCTCTGGACAATATGTATATACCATCGCTTTAACAAAATTTTCAATGCCACTTCTCAATAAAAGTTTAGCTGGCTTATATACACCATTACTCCAACAAAAGAATGCCATGATCATATCAGAAACAACTTCTTTTTGATAGGCTAATGTTGTCTCATCAAACACTCCCGCATTTTCTTGCTCCCCTAAAAATATCATATACGAATATAGCTTTCTATGCATACACTTCAACTGTTTCTCTATACCTTCTTGCGTTGTGACATCTGACATTGTATAATTGTTATAAAATTGTATAACTTTTTCAAAATCTTGTTCTATTTCTCTACTCATCTACTCCACCTACAATCTGGTGAATAACATCATTCCATCTAAATGGATTCTTTTCTGCTTCGTTTTTCTTTTGTAACTTTGATATTTCTTCCTTTTTTTCCAAAATATTCTCAAGCAAATACAGGGACACTCCTCTTTTTTTACTCTCAGATCCTTGAATCTCGCAAATAATAACTCCTATCATTTCATTTCTTGATCTTTTTTCCCAATTTTTAATTTCTATACCTAATATTTCATCTGCAAACTGATTAAGCATCCTATTGCTACCAAAAAGTGTAGTATCAACTAATAACCTTGGCAATATACCTATAATATCTTCCGAAAGTTGATTAACATTTTCTTTTTTATAAATTTGCTCCTCTTTTTTCATATCATCTACTATCTTTGCAACATCTGAAAAATTCATATTTCTTTTAGAATCCAAAAGCCAACATAAGTCCTCAATAAATCCCAAAATTTCTATTCTCTTTTTATCCATTACTCAGTCCTCCTAATCAATTCTTTTACAATTGCCGAAAAATCCGCCTTCAACTCACTATCATCAAGGTCTCTTATGAAACAATTATTAAGCTGGTTTCTTGCTATTCCTACACGTTTCAAAACAGTTTTTCTATATAGTTGTCCTTTCCATCTTTCTTTAGAAGTAAAGAACTGTGTTGCTTCTGTTGCAGCTCTGGTATTCTTTTCCACCATGGTAAAAATTATTCCACAGCACTTACTTGAAAACCCATAATTCTCTTTTTTCTCATTAATAATTCCTTGTAGCAAATCGGTTCCTGTCATGCTTAGTGGATCTGGTTTTACTGGAATTAAATAAAAATCCGATGCAATTAATGCACTCGACATCCAAACCGAAGGAGTTGGTGGAGAGTCAATTATAACGTAATCGTATTCTTCACTATGTTTTTGCAAATATATTTTTAACCTATTTTCCCTGCCACTCCCAGGTGCTATTTCCAACTTAAATAATTGCAAATTTCCTGGTATAAAATCAAATCCTCTTGTAGACTTAATCGGCATTAATTCAGCTAAGTCAACACTCTTTTGTTCTTCACTCCCATCAACTAACGAAGTTTTAACTCGAGTGTTGGAGCTAAAAATATCTACGATGGTAAATCCATCTGTTTTTACGTGTTCAACATACTTTTCTCCATCCATCACACATTGTGTAGCGTTAAACTGCGGATCTACATCTACAAGCAAAACTTTCTTGTCTTCGCTATTCGCTAAAAAATCTGCAATGTTGACAGCCAAAGTGGTTTTTCCCACTCCACCTTTCATATTAATTAAACTTATAGTTTTCATTCTTTTCCCTCCGTACTTATTCTTATACTTTCTCATCGGTCTTCATCTTCTATCATCCCTGCACAGAATAAAACAACTGCTTTGGACTCTTTGGCTTCTCAGGATTAGTCATTTTAATCTTTCCACTTTCTACCAACGGCATAACATGTGTCTGAATAGCATACGTAACAGAAGATAATCCGAGATATTCACATATTTCTTTTCTTGTACGTGGTGTTCTACAGAATACCAAAAGATTCTTTATTTCTTCTAACTCCGGCTCAGCGTTACTGATATTTCCGGCCTTATAAAATGTCACCATAAAACTTCCTCTCTCATCTACGAACTCCGGTTCTCTAAGATGAAACTTTTCCATTTCTCTGCGAATTGTCGGTATTCCAGAATATCTATTTTCTGTAATGTGCAATGTTTCTAATGCTAACGCCAATACAGGATTTCTCGTATCTGGCTGCATTTTACCCAACTGATCAACTTTTATTCTTCCGTATATACCTCCTGGATTTTTTATCTCCATCCTGTCCTCATACATGATAATTTGTATCGGCATACCCTCTGTATGAATACTATAATCACGATGCACCAGTGCATTAACAATCGCCTCCCTGACTGCAGTAATAGGATAATCTGTCCGATCCTCACGTACTCCTGTTTCTGAATTAATAATTGTTTTATTCTTCATATTCTTCTTTACAAAACTAATTGCTTCATCAAGCATCTCTGAAATACTGCCTTCAATTCGTTGATTATCTAAAAATCTCTCTCCCAAATCGCCAAGGCATCCGATTTCTGTCCCCGGCACATCAATTGCAGTAATGCATAGCTGTGGAAAATACGCCTGCGGATATGGGCTGAAAATCATCGTTGCACTCAATGTTATTTCATTATTTCTAGTTACACTCATCAACTCATAAATACTTTCATTATCCATGTTTGATAAATTGGGTTTTCCGTTTTTAAGTAAATCAATATATAATGCTAACTTTTCTTGATTTAGCGACAATAATGTTGCCCTTTGCACCCCGCGAATATCATCTTGGTACTTCTTTCTGTACGCTTCGTAGCTATAAACCTCATATTCTGTCATGGGTTCATCACTATCGCCCACACGTGTATAAGAGCCTTTTAAACGCCCTTTTCCTTTATAAAATACTGGTCTATCCGACAAATCAACGCTTGGGATCTCGGCTGAAACAAAAGACTTTCCATCTTTTTCTACAACAGTTAATAACGGACGAACAATCGGCTCCATTTGCAAGCATTGTTCATTTATCTTTTTTTGTATGTCCTGCGGATCATAAACTCCTACTTCTTTATAATCTTGCTTTTCATCAATTCCAAAAATAATAATCCCACCCTCATCCTGATTTGAAAAACTGGACAAAGAATCATACAAATGCTGTGGGCATCCTTTTTCTGCACTTTTTAATTCAAGAGTATTTGATTCAGATTTTATCCGTTGAATCACTTCAAGTTTTCCGATTAATTCTTCCTCTGTCATTTAAGTTCCTCCATTTCTTTCCATTTTATCATCCCCTTTACTTATATGCAACAATCTCAAATAATATTCTTAATCTCAAAAAGGAACTCAAATTATGTTCTAGTAATTTAAGTTTCTTTTTATTTTCCAAAATATTATTTTAAAACAAAGTTAAATTCAAGCATCTTTTTTAGTTGTTGTTTCATTTTATCTATTATGTTTTACCTTTTCCATTATCTTTTTATTCAAACGTATAATTTTCTTGGACTTCCGATATGTATTCTCCATTCTCTGCATACATTACAGCTTCTTCTATTGCCCTCTCCAGTTTCCCAGTATTTACTTCTATCATTATCTTGCACAGAAAATCCCTTTATCATTGTATTTTTGCAATTAACATATTGTCCATATAATTCGTTCCGTTTTGTTACCTCCGCATGTACCATACTCTTGCTGATTCCAAAATGCTTTGCCGCCTGCCATACTTGTTTTACATTGTATACCAGGGAAACAAGTTTATGCTATATATGTTCTTTTCTCCCTACATTTCACGTTTTTCATAGACATGTCCTTACTCAAACCTAAACACATCCCTTATCTTCCCCTCATCGAATGTCTTCCTGCCCATCCGCCACATTGCTTTCGCATGGATTCTGTCATGCCAGACAAAACGACGCAATACCTTTCGAACCGACCACATTTCATCATAGGTTCCTTGCCGCAATAACCCATTCAGAAAATCCGGTGTCCTTTCCAGAAGTTCTAAGCCTCTTTTGCGGCACTCCAAAATAGTTCCCTCATTATCGACGTCAATCCCAATCTCTCCAAAATAATACTGATTAACATTCTTTGTATGTAAATACATTTCCTCTGCTGTACGTGGGATTTCCCCGTAAAAAGTCTTGCGGATTGGCAGTGCACTAACCGTTTTATCCGGTATCGACTCATATAACACCTGAAAATCTGCCGCAGATTTTAATATCAGTTCCCTGAGTTTCTTATATTCCTCCATCGTAAGGGACTGCTCTTCTGTTTCAAACAGCACATCACTGTCTGCATCTTTAATCTCAAGATTTGAATTTTTCTCCTGTGCGATTACCGGCTCGATTACCTCTGGTATCTCTTCTCCTCTCCATTCAAAATAAGATCGTATTTCCCCCGGCATCTTTTTTAGTGCCTGCTCCACGGAAGCACCTCTGGTAAAAGCGCCAACACAGTTTTCTGCGTATAACAGACTGTCATTGCCATTATGTTCCCAGACACATTTTATTTTCATTGTTCTACACATCCCTTCATCACTTTTCCACGATTTTATTCTCTGTCGCAATAATATCCACACTTTCTGTCTTCCCCATCTCAGTATAGCAAAAACACTCCCGGGTTTCCACCCGGGAGTGCCTCGCGCTTTCTCTTATTCTACGTTTTTTAATGCCTGATCCATCGGTACTTTCTTGATCCTTCTGAAATCAAAGAACAGCACGATCAGATAGCCGATCAGCACAAAACCAAACATCTTTAAATATCCGATCGGTTCGACCACGAATGCAAACCAGCCGCTGTACTCAAATAGGATTGCTTTCCATACAATATTCATCACGATCGTTCCGAGTACCACGCTGATGGCATCTGCGATCACTACCACAATTGTTGTTGACAACAGATATAAGCTTGCAATCTCTCTGTTTTCATAGCCTAAGATCTTGGTCATAGAGATCGCATTTTCATTTTTCTCGATGATAAGTTTGGTCAGCAGATAGATCATGACTGCTGACAACAGGATACACAAGATCTGGAAATAACTCATATAAGCTCCCATGGAATGATCGAGCTGATCACACATCTTTGTGATATCCCTCTCGGTAATGACTGTTGCGATCATATCGTCGTCAAGATCCGTCAGTTCCTCGTTTGAGAAATATCCGGTAAATGCCTCATCATCCAGATCAAACACCTTGCGGTAATTTTCATTGGAAAGGAACACTGCAATGCTCTGATATCCAGCATAAATACCTGCTACCGTAAAAGTGTATGACTTGTTCTCGTATTTTTCTTCCAGTGTAACGCTGTCGCCCACCTGTAAGTCATACTTCTGGCTGAACGACTCTGTAATATAAGCTTCTTTTTCGCTCAACTGATCCAGCCCTGTGATCTTGACATAATCACTGTCTGCTGCGACACCATAAACCGAAACTTCCTCATCCAGTACATCACTCTTTCGAAGCAGGGACGTCATATTAAACGGTTCTGCATCCTGATTCTTCGCCTTAATGATCTCATTCTCTTCATCCTTATAGGAAGTTAAGACATACTGATAATCTGCAAACATCATGTCTTTCGCATGCGACTTGTAATAACTTAATGTATCCGGCATACCGACTGCCATCGCGAGCATTACCATGATAAAGAAGATACCAACAAACAGCACCAGATAGTTTGCCATATTCTGGAACATGATACGCAGACGGAAACGATGAAAGAAGTTCCATCTCGGCAGACGGATCGCTTTTTTCCGTTTTGTCTTCTTTAGATCATGCCGCAGGAACTGCAATGGTGTGTGGTGCATCATGCGGACAATGACGATCAGGTTTACCACGAACATCAGCACGATCGGGATCATGGTCGTCTTATAAAACGCATCCGGATTCCAGATCGTTTTATAGGTCGGCAGGCTGTAGCTGTTATAGTACATGGACACGACAACATTTTTAAATACCGTATAGCCCAGTATATTTCCAATGAGGGCAGCAAGCAGTGTCACGATTACCGGCATAGAAATGTAGTGGCGTATCAGTTCGCCCCTTGTGTAACCGGATGCACGCAGTGTACCGATCGCAGATGCCTCCTTCGTAATCGTATTGCTGATCGTAATGGCAAAAATAAATGCAATGATGACGATCAGAATATCGAGCAGCACGCCGCCCATCGCTTCATCGGAACCCATATCATCCGTAGCAAAATGGATGGCAGGGTTTGCATATGCCGGAACATAATCCTCAATCTCATTGTCTGCTACAACAGTCTGTGTCAGAAGTGCACGCATAAAATCATCCGAGCATTTCTTTTCTTCTTTTTCATCCGCAGGTGACGTCTCATACTTCCATGCATAGGAATAATGGATGCTTTCATGCAATCTGTCAAATCCCGCATTCGTTACCATTGCCACGTCAAATTTCAACGCATCAAACATCAGGTCCGTACTCTTTTCATGCAGCGTTGCATAATTGACATAGGCAATAAGACCTGTTACCTGATAGGGCTGACCTCCCACCTTGACCGTATCGCCAACCTTGATGCCGACGTTATCCGCGTGCATACGGTCGATCGCGATCTCATCCTCCGCTTCCGGGAAACTTCCGTCCATCAGACATGCCTCATTGATCTCATCTGTTCTGGCAAAAACACGGATGGTTCCGTCAGCAGTTCCATCATTATTATAATCTTCCTCTTCGTTTCGGAAGAAATTTTCATACAGGCTGACCGGAGTCACTATAAAATCCGGATCATTTAACTTATAGTTTTCCTCGGCATCGGCATATTTGTCATCGATCTCGTCTGAAACCTTCTTCCATGCCTCATCGTAGGCTTCCTCATACGCTTTGTCGTAAGCCTCGTCATAGGCTTTGTCATATGCCTCATCATATGCCGGCTGGTATGCCTCTTTGTAGGCTTTATCATAAGCACTCTGATAGGTTCCTGCCTGTTTTGCCTGTGCGATCGCAGTCTCTAACATGGCAGATGCCGTTGCTTCATCGGCACCCTGTGCCAGCAATGACTGTTTTATCTGCGCGGCAAATGCCCTGTCAAACTCCGGCGTAAACTGTCCGTCAAAGCCTTCTTTGAATGAGTCCTCGAATTTCGCATCAAATTCCTTCTGGAACTTTTCATCAAATTCATCCGCAAATTTCTCATCCAGTTCCTTTTTGGCTTTGTCCGTATAGTATTCTTTGACATCTGCCTTTTCGCCGGATGTGACCGCTTTCAGTAATTTCTCGTCTGCCTGTTTCTTTAACTCAAAATGACCGTCCTCCAGCTTATAAAGACTCTTTCCCTCACTGGCAGAAGTCATCATGCTTTCATTTGCCACATACATACCGGATACAAATCCGATCGTAAGGATCAGAAACAGGCTCACAACAAGATATTTGCTCCAGTCCCCGAGCAGTTCTCTGGGGATCCGCCTGATCAGCGGATTTCTTATCTTTTTCTTTTTCATAACCGCACGCCCCTTACCATTCTAACTCTTCTGCAGAAACCTTATGTTCATTGATTTCATTGCGGCGTACCTTCCCATCACGGAGTTTGATCACATGGTCTGCCATATGTCTGATCTCTTCGTTATGCGTTACCATGATAATGGTGTTGCCGTATTTTACATTGACATCCTCGATCAGCTTTAAGATTTCCTTTGAAGTGTTGTAATCCAGTGCACCGGTCGGCTCATCACAGAGCAGGATATCCGGATTTTTCACGATCGCACGGCCAATGGAAACCCTCTGCTGCTGACCACCGGAAAGCTGGTTCGGCAGTTTATAACGGTGTTCGTAAAGTCCTAATGTATGTAACAGGTCATCAATATCCAGCGGGCTGTCGGACAGATACGCTCCTACCTCGATGTTCTCCTTTACATTCAGATTTGCGATCAGGTTATACATCTGAAATACATAACCGAGATGCTTTCTACGATACTGTGTCAGTTTCTTTTCCCAAAGCTCTTCTAATTTGTCTCCGTCAATGGAAATGTAACCGGAGTCTGCGCTGTCGATACCTCCGATGATATTTAACAGTGTCGATTTACCGGAACCGGACGGTCCAAGCAGCACACAAAATTCTCCTTTTGCGACGGAAAAATTCATTCCACGCAGCACTTCCTGTCTGGTCTCTCCACTTCCAAAGGCCTTCTTCAAGTCCACAATTTCCAAAAATTTTCTTTCTTCCTCTGACATAAGCTCCCCTTCTTTCTCTTCCTTTCTTTCGTCTAAATCAATATATTCTATAGCTTACTTTTGTTAGTTATGTCTAACTTATGGGTACAATATAACATATTCCTCTTTCTTTGCCTAGTCCCTCTTTTCCGATTTCGTAGAAAAAAGCTTTGCAAAAAACGATTTTTTTTCTTTCTCTTCCTTCTTATCCTCTGGAAAACGTTCCTCTGTTTCAGAATAGCCTGGCAGCCTGTCCTCATAAACCCAACAGTCCTCCACATCGGTCCTGCCGTTTAATTTCCGGCACATCTCCTTGATGACTTCCATCATCGTATCCAGCATTTTTCCGGCATTCTGCGCCATCCGGTCTTCATAACGCATGCCGCGGTCCGGTCCGTCTACGCCAAGGATGCAGTCATCCCCGATCACCCGTAAGCGGTTCAGGCGGTCACGCTGTACCTTTCGCACACTGCTTAGGAAATGGCTTACCATCGCATTATGTGCTTCACTTTCCGTATAACACAAAAACTGCTCCAATGTCGTTCCATCCGGAAAACCAACTTCATAATGTTCATTATAAAAATAGCAGATCCGCTCCGCAGCATCGCGGAGTGTCATGCCGCACTCCCTCGGCTGCTTCCAGTAAAAATTCTCTGCCTGCTCCAACAGATCTGCGATCTGCTGGTAAGCCTCTTTCATTTTTTCATCTGTAAATTCATACTCCATCATAAATGAAAAATTCATCGTATTCCTCATCCCCGGCATCTGCCCTGTCCGTTCTTTATTTTCCTTCCTGTTTCGTCTGAAATTTCTGATATTCCTCTGTCGGCATCTCAAGCCCGGTGTATAATTTATAAGCAGCCGCTCCCTGCCATAAAAGCATTCCTTTACCACCAACCGTCTTGCATCCGGCTTCTTTTGCCTCTCTTAACATTCTGGTCTCCTCAGGATTGTAAACAACATCTGCAACCACCAGGTTCTTGTGAAACATGGACTTGTCTACCAATGAAATGTCATCATGCGGTTTCATACCGGCAAGCGTACCATTTACAAGAATATCTGTATTTGCGATTTCTTCTCTCAGCTTATCCTGATCCTCAATACAGTATACATTGACTTTGCACTCCGGAACCTCTTTTTCCAGCTTCTCTGCAGTAGATTTTGCACGATCTAAGAATGCATCATTCGGGTTGAAGATTGAGATTCGTGCTGCCCCGTCCAGTGCACACTGTACCTGAAGTGCGGTTGCCGCTCCACCAGCACCAAGAACAACCATTTTTTTCCCCTTTACGTCAATGCCGTGCTCTTTTAAATTACGCACAAAGCCAATACCATCGGTAATATGTCCAACAAGTTTTCCATTTTCATTTACAATTGTATTAACAGCTCCAACGATCCTTGCAGCTGGAGAAAGTTCATCTACACACTGTGCAGCCTTGTTTTTGCAAGGCATGGTTACGTTACAGCCTCTCATTTTAAACAGGCGCATTGCATCCAGTGCAGCCGGTACCTCATCCTCTTTAATGTCAAACGCCATATATGCATAATCCAGATTATGATACTGGAAACTGAAATTGTACATAGCCGGTGAACCGGAATGTCCGACCGGGCTTCCGATCAATGCAAGTAAACCTGTTGTTCCTTTAATTCTCTGTTCCATTTTGCTGCCCTCCTAAGCCTCTTTGTCCATAGTGCGAAGTCTGCATAATATTTCTTCGCAGATCTGCTCTTTATTCTTGCCATCAGTCTCTATTATAATATCTGCAGCCGCCTCATATTTTTCGCGGCGTTTTTCCATCAGATCTGCAATAAATGGTACTGTCTTATTATTCTCGATCAGCGGACGGTCATGGCTGTCCTTGACACGATCAAGAATGGTCTCTGGTTTCGCGGTTAAAAGTACCACGCGTCCGTTTTTCTTCATCTCGGCAACATTATTTTCACGCATCGGTGTACCACCGCCACAGGATACGACAACATTTGACTTCGACTGCATTTCAATCAGAAGATTGGTCTCCAGATCGCGGAAATACTGCTCTCCATAGTTCTCAAAGATATCAGAAATACTCATGCCCTGTCTCTGCGCAATAATCCGGTCCATCTCTACAACATCCATACCATATGCCCTGTTTAAATAATCAGATACTGTGGATTTTCCTGCCCCCATAAATCCAATCAGAAAAATGTTATATGCAAGCTGTTCCATAATTTCTCCTTTACTTTATCACTTTAAACTAATAATATGTGATATTATAACAGCAAACTTCGGAGAAATAAATACCTTTCTTTAGATTTGTTCAAGAAGTTCCTTAAGCTTCTCTTCGCGCTCCTTTACCGAGCCCTGGATCATTGCGGCACTTCCGCCTCCTCTGGCTCCGGCAGATTCCCGCAGTCTTGCTGCAATTTCCCTGCAGTCTTTCGTGCTGCTTCCGATGATAAACTGGTAGCCACTTTCTTCTTCGCCCACAAAAATACCACAGACTCCGGTATGGACCGCGGTGAGTTCATTTACCACATTACGGATCACCGGTGTGTCAAGATCAGTCTCAAATAAAATGACATTCTCCTGCTCCGCCGGGATCTCTGCAATCTTTTCTGTCATCAGCTTCTGTTTTGCTGCTGCCAGTTTATAGCTTAAATCCTGATTGGCTGTTTTTAATTTCTCGACCAGTTCCGGCAGCATCTCCTGATTGGCAGACAGGCTTCCGGTCAGTGCGTTTATGATCTGTGCCTTTTCGCGGAATGCACGCAGTGCACGGAAACCGCATAAAATACTGATGCGGACTCCACCCTTATAATTGGAAAGTGTCATCACCTTAAGCATTCCGATCTCTCCGGTGCGTGCCACATGCGGCGCACAGCAGGCGCAGACATCCACACCCGGGATTGTCACAATGCGCACCTGTCCCTCGATCTCAATCTTGCTGCGGTATTCTAACTTTTCCAGCTCTTCCTTTGTCGGATAGGTCACTTCCACTGGCCGGTTGGAACTGATGACACGATTTACCTCATCCTCGATCTCCTCGACCTGTGCCTGATCTAACACACCGTCAAAATCCATCGTCACGATATTGTCGCTGAGATGAAATCCGACGTTGTTATATCCGTATTTTCCATGCACCAGTCCGGAAAAAATGTGCTCTCCGGTGTGCTGCTGCATATTGGAAAAACGATGTTCCCAGTTTAAGATCCCGTGCACCTTTGTTCCCAGTGCGATTGGCTGTGCCAGTGTATGCGTAATAACGTCCTTTTTGATCTGGACATCCAACACATCAATGCCATTCATTGTTCCCTGATCCGGGCTCTGTCCTCCCTCTTCCGGGAAGAAAAGAGTCTGATCTAAGATCACCTGATATACGGTTCCCTCTTTTTTCTCAAGTGGTTCACAAGAGAGCACCTCTCCGTCAAATTCGGTCTGATACGCATCCAGGTCATATAACTTTTTTGTTGTTTCCATTTTATCCACACAGTCCTCTCTGCTTTGCTCTTTTATGCCTTTAACACCGGCTCCAGATTTTCTGTATCTGCACAGAAGATACCGCCGTTTTCTTTTAACATGTGACGCATCATCTGCTGTGCCGCTTCCTGCACTTCCTCACAATAGGTGATCAAAAAAAGTACCGGACAGTTTTCTTTTTCTGCCACTGCACATGCCAGTTCGTCCTTTGGCGAAAGTTTTGCCAGTTCGACATCCATGCTCTCTTTTTCCTGTAACAGGATCTCCAGTACACCGGCTTCCTCCCAGAGTTCTACCTCTGCGCCCTGTGCCCTTGCGCAGTCTGCAAGTGTATTTACTGTCGTGTGCTCCGGTGCAAAATAGATCCATTCACATGGAACCGTTTCCTTCTTCATCTTACGATACCTCCTTATCATTGATATAACAAAAAATCCACCATCGGGGAATGGTGGATTTTTAAAAGGGGGAGAATTTATGAAAAAAAAGTTTCATCACTTATGTGATACTAATAATATATCCCCCATATGTGAAATCTAATTGTCTAATTTTTGAATACTCTTTGAAGAAAATGTAAAGTTTTTATATCGAACTACCAGCAAAGCACTTCATTGCCATCTTCTGTTACGAGTACCATGATTTCCCACTGTGCAGACGGCTTGCCATCTGCGGTATAAACTTCCCAGTCATTCTCATCATCTACATAGATATCTACTTTTCCCATATTTACCATCGGTTCAATGGTAAATATCATACCGGGAACTAACAGCATCTCCTGTCCTCGCTTGCTGTTATAGCCGACCCATGGCTCCTCATGAAATTCCAGTCCGACTCCATGACCGCCAATCTCACGGACAACCGTATAACCGTTTGCAAACGCATGATCATGGACTGCCTGCCCCATGTCACCTAAAAATCCCCATGGTTTTACTTCTTTTAAACCAAGTTCTACACACTCTTTTGTTACCTGAACCAGTTTTTTCTTTTCCGGACTTACATCCCCGATGCAGAACATACGGGAAGAATCTGAAAAATATCCGTTTAAGATCGTTGAGACATCTACGTTGATGATATCTCCTGACTTTAAGATCACATCCTTGGATGGAAAACCGTGGCAGACCTGATCGTTGACTGAGGTACATACACTGTATGGATATCCCTCATAATTTAATGGTGCCGGGATCCCGCCCATCTGTGTTGTAAGATCATAAACGATCTTATCGATCTCTGCCGTGTTCATTCCCTCATGGATATGCTCTGCAATATAATCTAACACTGCAATATTGATCTTGCAGCTTTCTTTGATCCCCGCGATCTGATCCGGATTTTTGATGAGATCATGAGTCGGAACGATATGTCCCTGTGCTGCTGCTAATGCAATCTTCTCATCAAATGCCTGGTGACATGCTTTATATTTCTTTCCACTCCCACACCAGCATGGGTCATTTCTGTTTATTTTTATTGACATACGATTTATAAACCCCATTTATAATATTAAGATGCCTTATGATGTACCGTGATATGTCCGAAATCGACACGATCCCAGACATCTTCATTCACTATCACTTCATGCCCTTCCAGCATCTTCTGATATGCTTCACCGCTCACGGAATAATCCTCTGTGCTGCCATTTTTTATCTGCGCATAAATAGACTGGTATTTTTCCGCCAGTGCAAGTTTTCTCATACTTTCGTTCAGTTCATCTTCCGAAACTCCCAGCCATTCTTTCTGCTCCTCTTCCAGATCGCTGTTAAAGTCATACTGGGAATTGGAAAGTCGTTTTTCTTCCTCTTCCTCCAGCGTGATACCCTCTTTTTCTGCCATGGCATAAAAGATTCTGTCATGGACTGCCATATCAAGTGCACTCTGTTTGGCAGTTCCCCGGATAAACGTCCCATTGGGATGGATATTCCAGTATTCACCGGTATCCTGCGGATTGTAGATATAGGCTTCGTCCTCGACAACCTTCTCCTCGTATGCGACATAAAACGCCACATCACGAAGGGCTAGGTCTGTGCCGTCTACCGTAACCGCCACTTCATCCAGCGAAGCTGCAAAATCAAGCGACTTCTTCTGTTCTCCAGAACGCATCGAGATAAAAGCAACCACAATGACGATCATCAAAAGGAGTGTAGAAAAACGGATTTTCTGATTTTTGAAAGCTGACCAGTTTTCTATGACTGACATAATTTAGCCACAACCTGATTGATAACGCTTCCGTCTGCTTTGCCCTTTAACTCTGGCATTACTGTCTTCATGATCATGCCTTTGTTCTTTCCGGCAACCACGTCTGCGTATTTCTCTGTGATAAATGCTTCTACTTCCTCTGCACTCATCATCTGTGGGGCATACTCTTTGAAAATGTCATATCTGGTCTGATATTCTTCCATCAGATCTGTTCTGTCTGCCGGGCAGCTGTCTATCTGCTCTTTGACTGTTTTCATCTCTTTTAAGATAACACGATCTACCAGGTCTTCTTTGATATCGTCTCTGCATCCCTCGTCGATCGCTACTTTTTTGGCAGCAGAAACCAGACTTGAGATCGCATCTTTTCTGACTTTATCTCTTGCTTTCATTGCTGCGACCATATCTTTTTGTAACTGTTCAAACTGCATTGTCTCTTCCTCCTAATTTTACCTCTTTTGCTATCATACCACTATCATTCCTAAATTACAAAAAAATTATCGGTAAAATTGCTCAACAATCCTCTTCTTAAAGTACCCTGCGCACCGCTGTGATCGTACGGTATGTCGCACTGCCATAACAGATACCACTGGTGGGTGTAGAAGCATGTACGATCCTGCCGCCTCCGATGTAGATCGCCACATGTCCCGGATAGCATATGATATCGCCCGGCTGTGCATTTTCATAGCTGACAGCCTGTCCACTCGACTGTAAAGCATAGGAACTTCTCGGAAGACTCACACCAAAATGCTGATAAACAAGCGATACGAAACCGGAACAGTCCGTTCCCGATGTTAAGCTGTTTCCTCCATATACATAAGGATTTCCGACAAAATTGCCGGCATAGGATACCACATCACTGCCACTCACTCCGGTCGTATAGGACGGGTTCTGTCCTCCGGTCAGCCCATTGCTGCCTGACGTATCGGTCGTGGTGGTACTGCTGCTGTCCGTTGTACCTGTACTTGCTGTATTTGTACTTCCTGAGGTACTGCTGTCTGTCGTACTTGCTGTAGTGGCACTGTCCGCTTTTGCCTTTTTAGCTTTTTCCTGCTCTTTTTTCTTTCGCTCTGCCTCTTCCTTTGCCTGTCGTTCCTGCTCTTTAGCAATGACATCGTTCTGCTGGCGGATGGTGGACGCATATTGGTTTGCCAGTGATTTTGCACTGGAGAGCTGTTTGTCAAAGTCTGCGACCTGCGCGCTCTTTTCTGCAATGACCTGATTTAACGACTGCTCCTGCTCCTCGTAACTTAACTCGAGTTCTTCCATATCGCGCATATCCTGCTCTAACTGTGCCGTCAGCTCCTCTACCTGCTTTACGGTCTCCTGATATGCCGTCAGAAGATTTCTGTCATAGTCATACACTTCGGAAACATACTCGACCCGGTTTAACATTTCCGAGATATCGTCTGCCTCTATGATGACGTCTAAGAAGCTGTCATTTCCGTTTTCATACATATACTGGATACGGAGTTTCATCGCATCATACTGCTGCTGTTCTTCCTGCTCTGCGATCGCAAGGTCTGTCTTTGCCTGGTCGATCGCTACTTTCTGGTTTTCAATATCTGCTTTGAGCAGCTCCATATCGGTAAGCAAAGACATCAGCTGATTGTCGTATTCCTGCATCTCTCCCTGCAATTTGCTCTGCGTATTCTGAATGCTCTGGATCTGTTTGTTTACTTCATCCAGATTTTCCTGTGCTGCTGCCTTCTTTTTCTGCGCATCTTTAATGGTGGAAGCTTCTGCATTGCAGAAAACTCCCACCATCATCAGTCCTGCCATGCAAAGAGACAGCACTTTTGCTCTGCGATATTTCTTTTTATATGTATTGGTATTTATCATCCGAATCGTTCCTTTGGTTTTTCTATGTAAGCACTTTGACCTACTCGCGTTCATTATAGCATAATTTATATAAAATTTGTTCCCATTTCCATAAATTCACAATTCCTTAAGAAAATATCCGCTTTACGATCAGAAGTTTATCCCCGGCATTTAGTTTCTCTTCTTTTAGTCCGTTTGCCTCCATGATATCACGGATAGTCGTATGATTTTCCCGCGCGATCCGAAACAGGCTGTCGCCCTCTCTTGCAATATACCCGATCAGCCCCGGTGCTTCCTGTAATTTCTCCATATCAAGCGGTTCTTCCTCGATCTCTTTAATGTTTTGGATCTCCTCTTCCCGGAACGCTAGCAGATCGATACGGATCACGGCTTTTACTTCGATATGCTCCTGATCCAACATGGCAGCGGACAACTGCTCTAAGGAGGCTTCTGCATCCATGCGGATCTCGCCCTCCTGCCCCGGCACCTCAACCACCTGGGAAAACGGATACACTTCCCTGATGTTTCCAACCGGCATATCGTCCTCCGTGGTGATATAGAGAAGCTCTACATTCACAACTCCCTCGACCTGCAGTCCCTCTGTGGTCATTTCTTTTTTCTCGATCACAATATTTCCTTCGCAGGCGCAGATCTGTAAGATCTTCTCCTGCCCATCCGTCAGTTCCATCTGCTCTGTGATCCTGCCCTTCGCACTGTTTTTGATCAGAAGATGTTCCACTCTTCCCATCTCCCAGACCGGTGTTACCTGTTTTTGCAGCGAGTAGATATCGGAGAGCAGTTCAAACTGTTCCTCTTTCCAGACAGACATATCCAATTCCAGCACCAACTCCAGTACAAAAATGCGCTCCTCTCCGTCGTAATCCGGTTTGACTTCCAGTTCCATCGTCGTCGGACGCGCTTTTACCTGACAGATCACATCTGCCTCCGTGATCCCACACTCGACTGCTCCCTCTAACGGGATCGTCGTCTCAAACCACTGCAGACGTTCGCCCTCCTCCTCGCTGTATAAGACCGAGAGCAGGATTTCTCCAGTCACTGCCACGTTTCCGTCTTTTAATCTGCCATCCACATTGCGGAGTTCGAGACTTCTCCATAAGATCTCCCGGACATTTGGCTTGCTCGACGGCAACACAACTTCGCTTTTCTGGCGGCAGGTATCTCTCCCGGAAAGCAGCAGACGGAGTGCCTCCTTTTGCGTGATATCCTGTTCATACTGCTCTGCATCCTTTACACCACAGGTCAGTTCTTCATCCACTTCCTCTTCTGCCTGCACTTTTAATAAAACGACCGCGCGCACATTCAGTTTTCTGGAATTGATGACGCCAACGGTCACATCCTCGATCTCCCCTTTTACTTTCAGTGCTTCATTTCCCATCACACCGTCTAAATTCAGTTTTTCCTGAAACGGAATCTCGCCGCGCAGGGAGCTGATCTTTCCTTCTTCTTTGTCGTTGCGGTAAAGTACTTTAAAGATCAGGCTGCCCTTTAGCCAGACGGCACCGTTCTCGCCTTTTACCTCATCAAACCGGAGTTCTCCCTTTTCTTTTAGGATCTTTACGATATCCGGGCGGTAATCCGGCACATTGTAATCATCATCCAATGTGATCTGGCTGACCGCCTCTCCTTTTTGCTGTTTTCTATGTAAGGTTGCCTTGCAAAGTTCCATAAAAATTCCCCCATGAACCGAATATTTGTATCTATCTTATTCGGACATGGGGGAATTTATTCTACTCCATCGAGTAAAAATATTCAGTTGTATCGCTCTGACGCTAACATAACTTCATGCGAATATCTCTTGTAATAATATCTGAGTAACTAAAGGATAGTAACTGAGGCGGATTTTCCTCACGCTCATCTTTTACTAAGATGGTAAATACGCTTGGATACGCACTCTGGATCACACCCTCCTGGATGTCAACCTTATTGCGACCCTTATCAAGCTGGATTAATACTTTTCTGCCACACTGCTGATGCACTGAAGCCCGAACCTTACCGATGTCTGCCTGCTGCATTTGGTTTACCTCCTCATTCCGGTTTTTGTTATAGCTACCGGATTTTCTCGCTTTAGTATAGCACTGTATTAAATTTTTGTCAAATAAATTTCATCATTTTGCAATAATATCGAAAAAATTTAGCATTTACTCAAAAATAACATGCTCTTCCAGGTTCTCAATCTTTACCACGATATATGGATAACTTGGGCTTTTGCTTATGGTCTCGCCCTTTCTCGGACCGACCAGTTCCGTGTCAAACAGGATCGCATTTGAAGTCAGATACAGATCCTTGATGCAGATGCTGTAGCCCCCGGTGTCCTGTTCTCCATAGCCGTGTACCAGATACAGATCATCATCCAGTTCATATGTCATCTTGAAATCTGCTGCCTTTTTCTCTTCAATCTGGTTTTTCAGTTCTTCGGGGAGCTGTTTTTCTTCCACGATCGTATATGTAAGGTCACTGATCTTCGTTCCGTTCGTTTCCTCTACACTGCATGCGCACAAAAAGCACCCCATCCCGACCAGCAGGATAAACGCTGCTATCTTTCTTCCCATACCTACCCCCAGTTTTGGCTTCTATCTAATTCTATGCAGTTTCCGAAAAAACATTCCTCTTTTGGTTGTTTTTCTTATTTTTTCTATATATAATGAATACATGATAAGGAAAGGGATTTTTCCCGGAAAGGATATTTTATGTTACGAGCTATTCTCGCTCTGCTGTTTGCCATTCTCTACCTGATCCTTGGTATTCCGGTTCTTTTTGTAGAATGGATCATCCACAAATTCAACCCGAAAGCTGCTGATCTGTCCCAGCTTCGAATGGTACAGTGGGCGTTTCGTGTTATCTTATTTATCTGCGGCACCAAAGTTACCGTGATCGGAGAGGAAAATGTTCCAAAAGACGAACCAGTCCTCTACATCGGAAACCACAGAAGTTATTTTGACATCATCATTACCTATGCAAGATGTCCGGGGCTGACCGGCTATGTCGCCAAAAGCAATATGGAAAAAGTTCCTCTGCTCTCGATCTGGATGAAACGGCTTCACTGCCTGTTTATCAACCGCGAAGACGTCAAGGAAGCGTTAAAGACCATTCTTGCCGGCATCGACAACATCAAAAACGGTATTTCCATGTGTATCTTCCCGGAGGGCACCAGAAACAAGACCGACGATCTTTTGCTTCCGTTTAAAGAGGGAAGTTTTAAGATGGCAGAAAAAACAGGCTGCGCCATTGTTCCGATGGCACTGACCAACTCTGCCGACATTCTGGAAAACCATTTTCCACGCGTTGCAAAGACCCATGTGATCTTAGAATACGGAAAACCGATCTATCCAAAGGATCTGGATAAGGAAACGAAAAAGAAATTAGGCAGTCACTGCCAGGGGATCATTGCTGAAATGTTAGAAAAAAATAAAGATATGGCATAAAAAAACGGTTACCGTAACAGAATTTTCTGTCCGGTAACCGTTTTATCTATTATTTCTGTAAAGCAGCCACAACTGCCGGAAATCCCATAAAATGAGAAGCTTTTACCAAAATGGTATCGCCCGCTTTTACATACGGCACAAGTTCCTGCTCCAGCTCTTCTCTTGTTGCAAACTGATGGACTTTTGTCTCTTTGCTGCATATCTCTACTGCCCTTGCGATCTCTGCGGACAATGGTCCTGCACAGAACAGCTCATCAATGCCTTTTCCTTTGAAATACTCTCCCACACTATAGTGCAGTGCTTTGGTGTCCTGTCCGAGCTCTCCCATATCGCCCAGTACAGCAATCTTTCTTCCCTCCGCCTTGGCGAGCACATCAATGGAAGCTTTCATGGAAACCGGATTGGCATTGTAACAGTCATCGATAATGATCCTGCCGTTTTTGTGGATCAGATTACTTCTGCCACCGATCGTCTCTACGGTCTCTATTCCACGGCAGATCTCGTTCTCGTTTAATCCAAGCTGCAATCCGACTGCTGTTGCTGCAAGCGCGTTATAAACATTGTGCTCTCCGGCGATCGGGATTGTCACCGCAAAGCTGCTCTCGGTTCCGTCTGCATGGCGGATATGGATCACTGCATTGGTTCCGGTCAGTCCAACAGCACTGACATCGGTTGCATAGATCTGTTTGGCTGCCAGGGTCTTTTCGCCCTCTTCCGTCTCAACCTGCTTTGGATCTGCTCCAATACCATAAAAGACTGCCGGCTTTCCATTTACCATCTTTTTGTCGCAGAGCTTATCGTCATCCCCGTTTAGCACGGCAACACCGTCCGGTGTCAGATGTGCAAAGCTCTCTGTTTTTGCCTTTAAGATGCCATCTCTGGTGATCAGGTTTTCCAGGTGGCAAAGTCCGATGTTGGTGATCACGCAGACATCCGGATGTGCCATCTTTGCCAGACGATCCATCTCGCCAAACTCTGAGATGCCCATTTCAAGTATTGCGACCTCATGTTCCTGTCTGATCTTAAAGATCGTAAGCGGTAGACCGATCTCATTATTGAAATTGCCTTCCGTCTTTAACACCCGGTATTTTTCGGAAAGAACCGAAGCGATCATTTCCTTGGTGCTGGTCTTGCCGACACTTCCGGTGATCCCGACTACTTTGATGTCAAGGGAATCCCGGTAGTCTTCTGCAAGCTTTTTCATTGCTGCCTGCGCATCGTGCACAAGGATATATGCACCCTTTGGATCGGTCAGTTCCTGCTCGGAAAAGACTGCCAGAGCCCCTTTTTCAAACACATCCGGGATAAAACGGTGTCCGTCCACCTTTTCCCCACGGATTGGAATAAACAGATTGCCCGGCTGCACCTGTCTGCTGTCGATCACAACACCGGTGATCTCTTTCGCGCGGTCCGCCTCACATCCGATATAGGTACCGTCACAAACTTCTGCAATATGCGCCAGAGTCATATTTTTCATAGAATCCTGCATTACATTCTCCATTCATCCTGTTATTTGTTCTGCTCGTATTTTCGCAGTGAGATCTCGATCAGTTTCTCACACAGCTGGTTGAAATTCATTCCGACCACATTTGCCTCCTGCGGCAGCAGGCTTGTCGGTGTCATTCCCGGAAGTGTATTAGCTTCCAGACAGAAGATCTCGTTCTTTTTATTTAACAGGAAATCTGTACGGGAATAGGTGTCCAGTCCAAGTACTCTTGCCACCTGCTCTGCATAATACTGCATTTTTGTGGAAACCTCTTCCGGCAGATCTGCAGGACAGGTCTCTACTGCACTGCCTGCTTTGTATTTGTTCTTGTAATCATAAAAGCCGACAACCGGTGCGATCTCGATGACCGGAAGTGCCTTAAAATCGATAACACCAACGGAGAACTCCCTGCCCTCTACATATTCCTCGATGATCAGTTCATTTTCCCAACGGAATGCCTCATCAAGTGCTGCCTTAAACTCTTCCTTTGTATGTGCAATGGAAACACCGATGCTGGAACCACCACAGCATGGTTTTACTACGCATGGAAGTGAAATGCCAAGTGTTTCTACGTCATCCGTGCGGTTTTCTTTTTTCATGGCTGCGCCCTTTGGACATGGGATATGGCTGTGCTCGAATAATTTTTTCGCCATGCCTTTGTCCATTGCCAGTGCACTGCCCAGGTATCCTGTTCCTGTATATTTTACGCCAAAGAGATCAAATACTGCCTGGATCTTACCATTCTCTCCATTTTCTCCATGGAGTGCCATAAAGACAATGTCTGCCTCCTGACAGATCTCGATCACGTTTGGGCCAAAGAAGTTATCCGACTGGTCTTTTCTCGAAGCCTTTACCTTTGCCAGATCCGGTGCTACTTCCGGTATTCCCTCGACTTTTACACTGACTTCCTCGCTCCGATCAAAAATTCCTGTGATCTCTTCTTTCTTATCGCTATATCCCATAAAAACATCCAGTACGATGACCTGATGTCCATTCTCACGTAATGCCTTTGCTACCATATCTCCTGTCTTAAAGGAAACATCTCTCTCTGTACTTAAGCCTCCTGCTAAAACAACTATCTTCATGATCAAATCTCCTTACCACTATTAAAACATTTCTGCTTTATAGTATACCTTTTTCATGATGGTGGCAAGGGATAGACGGTGTTTTTTTGCCGGACATACGCAACAGCCACTGGAAAATCTGCCGCGCAGCCAGATCCTCTTTCTGTATCATACTTCCGTACCGGAAAATATCCGTTTCTGTGACCTCCCAGTTCTCCTGCAACGCCTGTTTGACAATACCGCATAAAACTTCGATCCTTCTCCGGTTGCACCACTCACAGGCACAGATGCTCTCCCACAGAATGGGATCTCTCCATACCATATTTAACAGCTGGTCCAACGTCTCTTCCACGGAGCGTTCTTTTTCTTTCCGCTCTTTCTCTTTCCGTTCTTTCTCTGTTTTTGTCTGCTCTAGTTCTACGTTCTCTTTTGGTACGTTCATTTTTCATAATCCCCCTGTTTTCGTCTTTTGTCATTTATTATTAGTATAATATATTTACGACTTTTGTAAAGTCGCTTTTTGCGTAGGTATCATGAATCAAAAAAGCTGCCACACCTTTCAGTGTGGCAGCTACTGACACGTTTTAGTATTCCGGTTCGATCAAACCGTAGGTATTTCCTTTTCTCTTATAAACTACGTTGACATCTTCGGTCTCCGCATTGATGAATACAAAGAAATCATGTCCTAATAATTCCATCTGTACACATGCATCTTCCGGATACATCGGTTTCATATCGAACTTTTTGCTACGAATAATCTTGATCTCTTCATCTTCATCTGATGCTGCATCAATGAATTCCTTCTTGAATACAGATGCCGCATTCTGCTGTTTGGTTACCAGTTTCGTCCGGTATTTCTTTAACTGGCGCTCGATCACTTCCTCAACCAGGTCAATGGAAACATACATATCGTTGCTCACCTGCTCCGAGCGGATATAATTTCCTTTGGTTGGAATGGTAACTTCGACTTTCTGGCGTTCCTTCTCAACACTAAGTGTTACATAGACATCTGTCTCTGGTGTGAAGTATTTTTCAAGTTTGTTTAACTTGTCCTCCACTGCTGTTTTGATACCCTCTGTCAGTTCAATGTTTCTTCCTGTAATCTTAATTCTCATGATGTCCAACCCCTTTGCCGTTTATTTGATACAAGATTTATATCATGGTTTTATTATAACATATTCCCAAAAAATATCAAGAAAATATATATTTTTTTACACTTTTTTCAGAATATTTTATCTTTCTTTGTAAAGCAGTCGTAAAGGTGCTGTAATATCAGCCTAAAGTCAGCCCCAGATAGCCACTTTTTTGCACAGGTGTCTGCTCGCCCTCCGGAAACAGTACCATCCCGCGGTGCACCTCTTTTGTAACAGAAGTCGCCTGATATCTGTTAAGGAGTTCCGGCTCCACTTGTTTCCACCGCGCCTCTGATAATGTCGTCTCCTCCACGATCAGGTTCTGCCCAGACACGCGGTACATCAGAAGTTCCCGGTCAGTTCCCTGTGAGATCAGAAGCGTTTTTCCTCCACAATAAGCGTTTTCCTCCATGGCATAACGGATCGCCGCCTCATCCCATCCGACATAGCCCTGCTGCGCGAAATGCGAATCCCGGATCTTTACATAATCTGCCGGAGAGATCTCTTCGGAAAATGTGAAAGGCTCGTCCGATCCTTCTTCTGCTTCCAGCATGACCAGATTTTTTTCTTCCATCAAAGGTTCAAAGCCCATTTTGGAATAATATGCTTCCAGCTCCTCGCTTGCCGGCGATAACAGTAGAGGTGCAGCATAATGCGCTCTCGCAAACATCAGAAGTTTTGTCGCATAGCCATGCTTTCTGTATTCCGGCAGTGTTGCCACCGCATAAACATAGTAAGCCTCCCTTTTTTCCTCACCCTGCTGATACGTTGCAGGTAGAAAACTTGCCATCGAAACCGGCTTATGATCCACACAATACAAAAGCATCGTTTCCTCTGTCATCCTGTTTTGAAGAAAAAGATCGATGTACCCTTCTTCATCAAAAAAGCACTTCTGCCAGATCTCTTGGATCTTTGCGCGGTCTTCTTTCGGATCTGCAAACAGGATCTCGCTTTCTTCTGCGATATATTTTTTCAACAATATCTCAGGATAATAAGAAAGTTTTGCCTTCCGAAGTCCCGGATCTCCGGTGTCTTCCTCACGGTTCACATACGCATAATCCATACAGGCATGCTGTACGAACTGCTGGTTGATCATCGGATAAGCTCCCTGTAACTGTGGAAATGCCTTTTCAAAATGCACCACGAACGTTTCTGAGTTGAGTGGCTCTCCCATCGTAAATGCGACGATTGCTCCCTCCTGCCGTAAGATACCTCCGGTTAGTCCGAGTGCTTCAAAATGGTCAAATGCCTCGTGGAGTACAGCAATCTCCTGCTCCATCTCCTCGTTCCATTTTTCTTCCCGCATCCTGATCCACTCATAAGTCATTTTGCGGCATTCTTCTATATTTTCCAACGTCATCGGTTCATAAGACCATTCTCCCTGATCTTTGAACCGTGCAATATGGTTTCTCTTTCCATGCAGCTTCTTTCCAGCCAGCCCTGCCAGCTTTTCTCTGGCGTAAATATAATCATAATCATCCCTGTCCCCATATAGCAGAAACTGGTCCGGGAAATTACGGATGAGCTCTTTTCTGTCACGCTCCGTAAGTGGACTCATATGCAGTTTTTCTCCGTTTTTATGGCATAGAAAAAGCAGCTTTTCTATCACTGCTTTTCTATCCCCTCCTCCGATTGGGTAGGAGTAGGCATATGTTCCGTTTTCCTGAAAGCGGATCACTCCGCAACCCTCTATTCTGGCAACTTCCACCTGATAGACATTACGCCAGATGAAATTGTTGGCGAATGTATACTCACAGGCATTTCTGTCGTCCTGTGCCAGAAGCGGTTCCATCCATTCTTTATCTGCTAATGTGATCGGATGAAAGTCCAAATCTTTTTTTGTCATATCATACCAATCCCTATCCACAATGTGTGTTACATCGTAAGCAGTTAGTTCTGCATCAAAAACTTAATGATGCGCTCTGTGTCTTCCGGCTCGTATGCAACCAACTCTAATTCCGGTATCTCAACATCCGTATTAAAGATAGAAGCAAGTGAAACATACTGGCAGAGTTTTGATTTTAAGTTCAGGCGGTCGCCCTCTCCGGTAATCAGCTCTACTTTTCCGTCACAGGAATCAATTACATGAAAAAATCCGTCGATATCTTTGATATTTCTAATTTTCATTTCTATCTGCTCCTTTCTATTGATACCCCTATCATAATACGATTAGACCAGAAATGCAAACGTAAAAATTCCAATTATTCGTCTTTTTCTCTCATTCCGCGGTAAATTAATTCCTCTGCCTCTTTTGCCTCTGCCTTTGTCAGCTGCGGCGTGTCTTTTAAGCGGTAATCGATGCCTAAGCTGTCATATTTCACCTTTCCCATGGAATGATAGGGAAGCACTTCCAGTTTTTCCAGATTGGGCAGTGTCCCTAAAAATCTTCCAAGCTCTAACAGTTCCTCTTCTTCAAATGTGATCCCCGGTACGACGACATGCCGGATGCGTACTGGAATGTTTTTCCCTGCCAGATATCTGGCAAATGCCAGCACGTTCGCGTTGGAATGTCCGGTCAGTGCCCGGTGTTCCTCATCCCGGATGTGTTTGATGTCAAGCATGACCAGATCAGTTACCGCTAGCAGTCTGTCAATCTGTTCCAATGGAAACAAGATTCCTGAGGTATCCAGACAGGTATGAATGCCCTCTTTCTTTGCCAGTTCAAAAAGTTCTATCAAAAAATCGATCTGCAACAAAGGTTCTCCCCCGGTTGCCGTAATCCCGCCTGTCTTATAAAATGCACGGTTGCGGTTTAAGCGCGCGATCAATTCCTCTGCGCTTACTTCCGTTCCGCCGTCCATTTCCCAGGTATCCGGGTTGTGGCAGTAGGCACACCGCATCGGGCATCCCTGAAAAAAAACCACAAACCGAACGCCCGGCCCATCGACCGTGCCAAACGTTTCAATGGAATGTATCTTTCCCATGTGTCCTTACATCCTTTCGTGGAATGTCCTTGCAATGACCTCATCCTGCTGCTCTTTCGTCAGTTTGATAAAGTTTACCGCATAACCGGAAACACGGATCGTAAGCTGCGGATATAATTCCGGATGCTTCTGTGCATCTAAAAGAGTCTCACGGTTTAATACATTGACATTTAAGTGATGTCCACCCTGCTCGACATAGCCGTCTAACATCGCCACCAGGTTATCCTTCTGAGAGGTTTCCTCTTTTCCTAACGCATCCGGCACAATGGTAAAAGTATTGGAAATACCATCCTGTGCATCCATAAATGGCAATTTTGCAACAGAGGCAAGTGATGCGACTGCTCCATGTGTGTCACGGCCATGCATCGGGTTTGCTCCCGGCGCAAATGCCTCGCCTCTTTTTCTTCCATCCGGTGTTGCTCCGGTATTCTTTCCATAAGAGACATTGGATGTGATCGTAAGGATTGAAGTAGTCGGGATACCGCCGCGGTAGGTATGATTTCCTTTTACATAACCGATAAAGGTATGCAGTACCTCTTTTGCGATCTCGTCGGCTCTGTCGTCATCATTTCCATATTTTGGGAAATCACCCTCAATTTCAAAATCGATCGCAATGCCGTTTTCATCACGGATCGGTTTTACCTTCGCATATTTGATCGCGGAAAGCGAATCAGCTACGACGGACATTCCTGCAATTCCGGTTGCAAACCAGCGTTTTACCTGCTTGTCATGAAGTGCCATCTGGATCTTCTCATAGCAGTATTTGTCGTGCATATAGTGGATGATATTTAATGCATTGACATAGATCCCTGCCAGCCATTTCATCATATCTTTGTATTTATCCCATACTTCCTCGTAATCTAAATATTCCGAAGTGATCGGACGGTATTTCGGTCCGACCTGTTTTCCACTCATCTCATCGACACCGCCATTGATCGCATATAACAGACATTTTGCCAGATTGGCTCTTGCCCCGAAAAACTGCATCTCTTTTCCAATACGCATAGAGGATACACAGCATGCAATTCCATAATCATCCCCATGTACCACACGCATGATATCATCATTTTCATACTGGATTGCAGAATGTTTTACAGATATCTCCGCACAAAAATGCTTGAAGTTTTCCGGCAGACGGACGGAATATAGCACAGTCATATTCGGCTCCGGTGCTGCTCCGATGTTGTTTAAGGTGTTCAGATAACGGTAAGACATCTTCGTTACCATATGTCTTCCATCCACGCCAATTCCACCGATAGCTTCCGTTACCCAGGTTGGATCGCCTGCAAAGATGCTGTTGTATTCCGGTGTCCGGGCAAATTTGATACAACGCAGTTTCATCACGAACTGATCGATTACTTCCTGGATCTCTTTTTCAGTAAAGGTGTTCTCTTTTAAGTCGCGTTCCGCGTAGATGTCCAAAAATGTGGAAGTACGTCCCAGACTCATTGCCGCACCATTCTGCTCCTTGACCGCTGCCAGATAAGCAAAGTAAACTGCCTGTGCCGCCTCTTTGACATTATTTGCCGGTTTTGAAATATCACAGCCATAGATATTAGCAAGTTCTTTTAACATGCCAAGTGCCCGGATCTGCTCGGAAAGTTCCTCTCTCTCCCGGATGACATCAGAATACATGATGGTTCTGGTACTGTTTAACTGCTCTTTCTTATCCTCGATCAGACGATCCACGCCATACAGTGCCACTCTGCGGTAATCCCCGATGATACGTCCACGTCCATAGGCATCCGGCAATCCCGTGATAATGTGTGCGCTTCTGCAGGCACGCATTTCCGGTGTGTAAGCATCAAATACTCCTGCATTGTGTGTTTTTCTGTGCGTGGTAAAATATTCCACCACTTCCGGGTCTACGGTATAGCCATTGTCCTCACATGCCTTAACCGCCATACGGATCCCTCCATACGGCTGTAAGGAACGTTTGAATGGTTTGTCGGTCTGAAATCCTACGATTTTTTCTTTCTCTTTGTCCAGATAGGCAGGTCCGTGTGATGTGATCGTAGAGATTGTTTTTGTATCCATATCAAGCACTCCGCCTGCTTCACGCTCCTGTTTCGAAAGTTCTAACACTTCCTCCCACAGTTCCTTTGTGTCTGCAGTCGGGCCCTCCAAAAAAGAACTGTCGCCCTCATAAGGCGTATAGTTTCTCTGGATAAAATCTCTGACATTGATCTCATTCTCCCATACACCACCGTTAAAGTTTCTCCATTCCTGTTGTACCATTGCTTTTCCTCCTTTAAAACATCACTATTACTATAAAATGCTGATGTTCCCGGAAATATGCCTGGTTTTTTATTTTTCGCACGCTTATCGTCATAAGAATCAAAAAACCGACAGTCCGGGTTCTTCGCCCAGACGGTCGGCATGCTATCGTTATACTTCACGTGGTTCTCCACTTGTTCCGTCAGTCATATAACAATGCTATTGTATAATAATTTTTCTCAATAAGCAACCACAAATTTTAATTCATCAAAAATTGTATCCGCGATCACACGATATTCCGCGACGGAGGTCACTTTTTTTATTTTCTTTAAGTATTTTTCCGGCTCCACAAATTGTTTGCCGAGATATGCCCACAGTTCTTTCATTTTAAACAAGGTATTCCGGTCACCGGACATCACTGCCAGATACCCCTCTAACACATCATCATGAAACTGTTTTAGCTTCTCTTTTGTCAGTTTCTCCTCACCACGGATTTCTCGGATCAGTCCTGGATTTTGCAACAGTCCTCTGCCAAGCATCAAACGTTCTACCTCTCCCGCTTTTTCACAGAGGCTCTTATATGCCTCCATAGAATGAATATCTCCGTTATAGCATACAGGATAAGAACAGCGTTCTCTTGCCAGAAGATATGCTTCCACCCGGGGGGTATTCCGGTAAAAGTCCTTTAACACTCTGGGATGAACGATGAGTTCTTCGAGCGGGTACCGGTTATAGATCGTAAGCAACTGCTTCCACTCGGCGTCTTCCTCAATGCCGATCCTGGTCTTAATGGAGATCTGCAGTGGACAGTCTGTAAAAATCTCTTCCAAAAAGCGGTCGAGCGCATCGGGCTCTGACAAAAATCCGGCGCCCCGCTTTTTTGCCGCAACCGTGCCGGAAGGACAGCCTAAATTCAGATTAACGATGCCATATCCATACTGCTCTAATTCCCTCGCGATCTCGCAGAAGTCATCTGCACGATTGGTTAAGATCTGTGGGATGACCTGCATCCCCCGATTGTGTTCCGGTGCAATATCATTTAGTTCTTTGTAATTCATCTTTTTATTGGTGATAAACGGTGTGAAATACCGGTCTATCCCGCCAAAATTTTTCTGATATGCATTTCGGAACACATATCCGGTGATGCCTTCCATCGGTGCCATGTAAAACTGCACGTCCACTGCCTCTCTTTTCTTACGTTTTTATAATGCTTCCCACTGTGCATACAGGGTAATGACCGTTCCATTCCCGGTGCTTAAGTTCTGGATCTGCACGAGATCTCCATAGAACGTTCCGGTTCCATCCGGTGCCATGCTCCATCCAATGAAGCGGTATCCTTCACGGACAAATCCGTTCGCCGTTAAGGTATATGGTTTTCCATATTCACAGCTTAATGCTGCGGTTGTACCGCCAGTTGCTCCATTTCCGTCAAACTGTACCGTATAGGTGTTGATCGTCCATTTTGCATACAGGGTATAGTTCTTTCTGGTACCCTTTTTGATCTGGGTTACCTTGTGTTTGAAGTTTGGCTCTGTATACCAGCCGCCGAAGGTGTAGCCCTCTCTTGCCGGTGCCTTTAACTTAAATGTCTTCGTATCGGCATAGTAAGTTGTCGGATTTTCATCCAACATCATACCTCCATTTAACTCGTAATTGATCTGGTATGACTTTTTCTTCCACTGTGCATACAACGTAATCGTTGCGTTGTTCTTCGCGGTCAGGTTTTTGATCGTCGCACGGTTGGCATAGGATTTTCCGCTTCCATCTGCTCTGGTGTTCCATCCGGTAAAGATATAGTCGGTACGTTTGAATTTATTGGATGCCAGCGTATATTTTGATCCGTAATTACAGGTCATGATGTTGTTCATGGAACCGCTGGTCGCCTTGTTTCCTTTGTATCTTACCTTGTAACTGTTTTTGCTCCACTTCGCATAGACCGTCACATTTCCGGTGCTTCCCTTTGTGATCCGGGTGATGGATGTCTTATAATTTTTCTCTTTGTACCAGCCTAAGAAGGTGTAGCCCGTCCGCTTCGGTTTCTCCAGTTTGAATGTTCCGGTTGCAACGTTGTACTTTGTGCGCACATCATCGGAAAGCTTACCGCCTTTTAACTGATAATTAATCTTATAAGTGATCCGTTTCCACTGCGCATACAGTTTTACGGTCGATCCGTCTTTGGTTGCAAGATTTTCGATTTCTTCTTTGTTCTTATAGGAGTCTCCCTTGCCGTTTGTCTGCGTATTCCATCCGTTAAATTTGTATCCGGTACGCTTAAATTTGTTTGCCCGTAACGTATATAAGCCGTCATATTCACAGTTCATATTGGCAACAGAACCACTGGTTGCCTTATTTCCATAAAAACAGATCGTATATTTATTTGCAATCCATTTCGCATAGATAGAAATATCTCCGGTAGAACCTGCCGCAATCTGGGTGATCTTGTTCGTCAGAGTACCGTCTGTATACCAGCCGCCAAAGCTGTATCCAGTCTTTTTCGGTTTCTTTAATGTGATCGTATCATCATCTTTGGTGTAAGTGTCCGGATTTTCATCATTATTGGTACCATCATACAGATAGTAAGTGATCTTGTACTCTGCCTCCGGATCAGGTGTTGGATTCGGGTCTGGTGAATCTGACTTGTATTTTGCCCAGTAAGTATCACGTGCCAGTTTTGCTCTTGATTCAAAATAAACACTGGCACATCTCTCAAAATAACGTGCCCAGTTATAACCTGCAGTATAAGCTCCCTGCGCAGTGTTTTCCACATTTTTTACTTTGGAAAAGGCACTTGCTTCGCTGTGTGTCAGCTCGTACTGCAAATATTTTAACTGTGCATTCAATGTCTTATAGTCGTATCCATACTGGGAGCAATAGGACTTCAACGCATCAAAACGTACGCCATTCCACTGGCAGATACCATAGCTTGTCTTTCCATTTGTATCGATCACGCTTGCGGTCGGATTGAAAGAGGACTCGCTGTAGATATTGGCAAGGATACCACATGCCGCTGCCGTATTGACTCCGAGGTCATTTTTTAAGAAGTTGTAAACAGTCTTCTCATTGGACGAAGCGGATGCCAGCTTAAACGTGCTGTTTCCGTATGCTCTGGTCAAAAATACTCCGATGTACGGAATATCTTTCATCGCATTCTTGCTGACCGGATATAAATCCTCGTCCCACTCCGGATCAAATTCATAATAAAAATAATTGGTGTTTTCGTAATCACCCCTACAGTTCCAGGTAACCGGTATCTTTACCGGTTTCTCCTCTCCCTCCACATAAGCCTGAATGGTAGATGGCATCTGTTCCAGTAATTTTTTCAGTGCGATCTTGTTATTGCTATGTATACTGGAAACTGTATCGTCCAGGGCAACAAATTCCGTGATCCGTCCGCCCTCGGTAACTTCACTCTCAAACGTCTGCATCTGCGCGGCAGAGACGTATTGCTCTGCCGGGATGCCTGTTACAAATATGCCTGCTGTCAGCACACCTGCCAACAAGTAGTTCCATATTTTTCTGACTTTCTTATTCATTCCATACTTCCTCAAATCTAATAGGTTTTGTAACGGTTACTGATGCTTACTTTTCCACTCACGCCGTCTACGGTAGCACTGTCACTGTATCTCCACATTACGACATTACCTGTTCCCTGATAGCCATGTCCTAAATTCTCTGCACGGCAGTTATAGATCCACAGATCCATTCCGGTAAGCAGGCTGGTATCCAGATATTTTTCCGGATATGCCTTTAAGAGGCTCTGGCTGATACCTAAGATGAAGCTGTAACCTTTTCCTGCATTTACGATCTGGCTCTGGAATGCTTTTACAAATTCTACTCGCTCCGTCTTGGTCACGTTGTTATAGAGCAGTTTCTCTGACTCTAAGTCGTAAACAACCGGGTAATCCAGTTTCTCTCCATTTAAGATGCTTAATACTTTCTTTGCCTCGCTCTCTGCCCCTGTCTTTGTCTGTGCAGTAGAGTAGCAGATAACACCGACTTTTAATCCTGCTGCCTTCGCATTTTTCAGGTTCGTCTTAAAGTTTTTATCCTCTGTTGTTCCATTTGTGATACGGAGCATGACATACTCATATCCTGCTGACTTGATGTTGTTAAAGTTAATAGTTCCGTTGGAAGCAGATAATTCGAGTCCCTTATTCTCAGTTCCGAGCTTATCTTTTACGGTAACGGTCACTTTCTTTGTCATGTTGTTGGCCGTTGCACTGATGGTCGTTGTTCCTGCTTTCAACGCATAGATTGTTCCGTCTGAGGTAACGACTGCGATCTGCGCATTATCGGAAGACCATGCCACATAAGCATCTGGTGTTGCCTTTGCTGTGATCTTCATATTGGTTCCGGTTTTCATCGTAACACTTGTTGTACTCAGCTCTAATGCTGCTGCAGTTACTGCAATCGGTGTTGTAAAATCACTGATCAGGTTATCACGGATCGCCTGCACCTTATAGTAATATGTCTTTCCGATGGATACGTTGCTGTCGATGAAGGAGTTCGTATCACAGATCTCACTTGCGATCTTATAGGTTCCGGTCAGGGATGTGCTTCTTACGATCGTATAAGTCTTTGCTCCTGCTACTGCAGTCCAGGTTAATTTAATCTGGTTGTTGTCAATGGAGGTTCCGGCCAAATTCGTTGGCATTCCAAGTACTGGTGCTGCTGATTGTACATCCGAATATTCACCATAAACTTTCTTGCCGTTCTTTTTCACAAAAGCACGAACCTTATAGTAATATGTCTTTCCAGTTGTCAGTTTGCTGTTATCAAAATATAGTGTGGATGCGGAATTGATCGTCTTTACGGATTTATAGGTTCCGTCCGCTGTTTCTGAACGTCTGATCTGATATCCACTTGCTCCTGTCACCTGTTTCCAGGAGACACGTATGGTCTGGTAATCTAAGGAAGCTGCTGTTACGGACGGTTTCGATGGTGTTACCTGTTTTGATACGATTGCAGAGTCGGCACTGTATACATTTTTTCCACCTGACTTATAGTACGCACGGATCTTGTAATAATAAGTATTTCCGGTTACCAGCCCCTTGTCTGTATAAGACGTTGTCTTTCCACTCTTTATTGTTGTTACTTTCTTATAAGTTCCCTTTTCCGTATTACTGCGGTAGATCACATATCCATTTACATAACCACCGGAAGACATCTTCACTTTTTTCCAGCTTAACTTAAGCTGATCCGAACCGGATGCTGTAACAGTAAGTGTCGGTGCTGCCGGCCCTGCTTTTACCGTTTTTACGACAGAATAAGCAGAAACCATTCCGGTTCCGTTTTCCAGTGTTCTGGTGCATCTTACCTTGTAATAGTATTTCTTTCCAAAAACAATATTGGCATCTTCAAAAGCATATTCACTCACACCGCTCTGCACGGCTGCAGTTCCAACCAGACTGTATCCTTTCTTTTTGGAAGTAGAACGGTATACTTCATATCCGCTTTCGCCGCCACCTGTTGCTTTCCAGGTCAGCTGGATCGTTCCATCTGATGCGGATGCTGCTTTCTCAATCGCCGGTGCTAGCAGAGTTGGTGTCGCTGTAAGGAGATTGGAATCCAGTCCAAGTACTACTTTTTTCTTTGAGTTTTTCGTATACGGCACCACCTTAAAGGTATAGTTTTCACCTGGTGTCAGATTTTTTACGGTATAAGAAGTTGCTTTTCTCTTACAGCTCTTTACCTTCCTGCTGTTTCCATTGGTTACAAGATAAATATTGTACCCGCTTCCGTTTGACGGCAGATCCACTTTCGTCCAGGTCAGTTTGACCGCAGTTGCACCTGCTGCCTCGCTCTTTACCGTTGTTGCCGGAGCAACCACTGAAATCTGCAATGGTTCCGATGCCAGACCATTTACCTTTTTCCCATTTACAGTCTTGTAAGCGCATACTTTATAATAATAATTGGTTCCCGCAGACAGTTTTTTATTTATGTAACTGTGGTTTGACTTTCCTTTTACAGTTGCTACCGTCTTGTATTTTCCATTTATACTGGTTGCACGAAGTACTTTATATCCCTCTACTCCCTTCATGCTGCCCCATTTGACCGTAATGCTGTTATAAGTTGTATTTTCAACGCTTACCTCAGACGGTGCTGCGATCGTCGGAGTTGCTACGGTCTGGTTGGAGTACTCTCCATATACCTTGCTGCTGCCGCTTCCGCAGTATGCGCGCACGATATAAACATATTTGGTTCCGGTCTTTAACTTTTTATCGGTATAGCTTGTTTTATTTCCGCCCTCAACGGTTTTGATCTTCTTGAAATCATCATCTCCGCTGACTTTACGGTATACTTCATATCCGCTGACCCCGCTGACTTTGTCCCAGCTTAATTTGACGGAAGTTACACTCTTTACTTCTGAACTTAAGTTGGTTGTTCCCGGCATCGGTTTTACGGTAACTGCATCAGAAGCATCTCCGTAAACTCTGGTTCCGTTTACGGTGCGGTAACCTTTGACCTGATAACGATAGGTTGTTCCTGCTACCACATTGTTATCTGTATAATCGGTTCCTGTCCCTGTAGAAAGCTCTACAAAGCTATTGGAAGCTCCCTCTGCACGGTATACGGTGTAGCCCTCTGCTCCCTCTAATGCTCTCCATCTGATCTGCACACTGTTGTATGCAACCGCACTGGCACTCTCTATCGTTGTCTTGCCAAGCGACAAGGTAACTGCGATCTGTCCATAAGTGTCAGATTCTGCATACTGCTGTGTGTTTGAAGCATCTTTATAAGTAACATAGGATTTGATCCGATAAATGTATTTGGTTCCAAGTTCCAGTCCGCTGTCTTTGTAGGATGTATTACCCTCTACCTCTGCAACCATCTGAAACTCTGCATCGCTCTCTCCCTTACGGTATACGCGATAGCCTTTTGCTCCCTCTACTGCACTCCAGGAAAGCTCTGCTGACTGATAAGTCGTTGCTGTCTGATTGACACTGGCTGGTGCCGCCGGTGTTACGATCACATGGTACTCAGTCGCATACTGGGTGCCCTTTACCTGTAATGTCAGAGTTGTAACACCTGCTTTGACACCGGTCACTTTATTGCCTGCTGCATCTAAAGAAATAATGCCAAGTCCGTCATCTGACCACACTACCTCTGCATCACTTCCGGTTGCTGAAGGATCAGTGTAGGAAATGGTGTACTCCGGCAATGTCAGCTGCTCGCCGATCGCGATCACACGATATAATACTGCGGTATTTAAGGTTACTCCGTTTGGTATCTTTTCTTCTTTAGTCTCGGTCTCTTCGGTTGCCTCGGTCTCCTCTGTGGTTTCTGTGGTTTCCGTGGTCTCGGTCACCTCGGTATTCTCTGTGGTTTCGGTTGCCTCAGTCGTCTCCGTGGTCTCGGTTGCCTCGGTATTCTCCGTCGTTTCCGTTGTTTTTTCCTGTTCTGTATTCTCATCCGTACCGGTTTCCCCGACATTTTCTGTCTCAGTTTCACTCTGGTCCGATGTCTCGGATGAATCCTGCGTTTCCGCCTGTACTGATGTGGTCATGGCTGCATAGCTCACATTTTCAGAACACAAAACCAAGGTTCCTGCAAGTACAAGACATGCACCACGCTTTAACCATTCAAGCTTTTTCCTCATCATAACGCTCTTCCTCCCATTTTTCTTGTTCAAAATAATATTTTCATCATTTGGGACTATTGTAACACAAAAAAAATCGTGTTCATAGCATCTCTTTCATTTTAAATAAAACTTAAGATTTATTGATTCAGCAAAAAACCCCAGGCTTGCATACGCAAGCCCGGGGTCTAGGTTTCCGGTACTTCAATTTCCTTGATACTGACCTCATTTCCGGTCACAAGGTAGGTATGTTCACTACCACACTTTGGGCAGATCTTTCCATGTGCCACCGTGTCGTAGTCTTCGCCGCATCCCTCACAATGAGTGATGGCATGAAGTTCCTCGATTTTTAATTCAGAACCCTTCAGGGTCTCGGTCCGGTCGGCTGCCCACCGCCAGCAATCGGTAAGGTAAGAGGGAACGATCCCCGATACCTCTCCGATCTCCAACGTAACAGCGGACACGAGCGATACCTGATTTTCTTTCGCAATCTGTTCCACGCTTTTGATCACGTGGAACACAATTCCAAGTTCATGCATCTTTTTTCTCCATCATCGGAATCTTATTTTTCTTTCTTACCAAAGCGGATCTTCACTTCACGTTTTAACATGTAAGGAAGGATACCTTTCATCTTGTCTTCTGCTTTACGCATTGTACTGCATTCCGGTAAATCTCTGTGCAGATGGATGGCATCAAATTCACACTTGGTTGTGCAGACACCACATCCAATACACTTATTCGGATCTACGACAGATGCTCCACAGGAGAGACAACGTGCAGTCTCGATCTTGATCTGCTCCTCTGTCAGGGTCAGATGTGCATCTCTGAAGGATTTATGGCTATCGATCTTCTCATCTTTTGCCGGTCTCTGTCTGGACGCATTGTCATACTGGATCGGTGCCAGATTGGTCTTATCCAGTTCAATGAACTGACGACGGTTTCTTCCGATCGTCATACTTGCATTCTTATGTACAAAGCGGTGGATGGATTCTGCTCCCTCTTTTCCTGCTGCGATCGCACTGATTGCAAAGTTTGGACCTGTATAAACATCACCACCAACGAAAATATCCGGCTCAGCGGTCTGATAGGTCAGTTCGTCAGCAACAGCTCCGTTTCCTCTTCCAAGCTCTACCTTGGAACCCTTCAGCAGGTCGCCCCAGAGAATGCTCTGTCCGATACTTAAGTATACGTTCTCACATTCTACGGTACGGGTGTCATTTTCATCGAACTGTGGATTGAAACGTCCGGTCTCGTCTTTTACAGAAAGACATTTCTTTAATACGATACCGCATACTTTTCCATCTTTTACCAGTACTTCTTTTGGACCCCAGCCACAATTTACCTGGATTCCTTCTTCTTCTGCCTCGGTTACCTCATCGTCAGATGCCGGCATATGATCTCTGTCCTCTAAGCAGAACATAGATACCTCGGTAGAACCACAACGGCTGCTGGTACGTGCAACATCGATCGCAACATTTCCACCACCGATGACTACAGATCTTCCGTTTACTTTGTAATCTTCATTTCCACCGGAAACGATATGCAAGAAGTCTACTGCGCTCATTACGCCCTCTGCATCCTCGCCCGGGATACCTGCTTTACGGCTTCCCTGACATCCGATTGCAAGATAGAATGCCTCATAGCCTTCTGCACGGAGCTGGTCTAAGGTAATGTCTTTGCCGACTTCTACGCCACATTTGATCTCAACACCCAGTGCACGGATGATATCGATCTCTGCGTCAACAACGTCTTTCTCCAGTTTGAAGGAAGGAATACCATATACGAGCATTCCACCAGGACGCTCATTCTTCTCGAATACAACTGGTTTGTATCCTCTGGTTGCAAGGTAGTATGCACAGCTTAATCCGGCAGGACCACCACCGATGATCGCGATCTTCTGCGTAAATGTTCCACGGTTGGATGGCTGGATGATCGGAGGAATGTATCTTGTCTCGGCATCTAAGTCTTTCTGTGCAATGAATTTCTTTACATCATCGATCGCTACTGCCTCATCGATCGTTCCTCTGGTACATGCGGTCTCACAGCGATGGTTGCAGACACGTCCGCAGACTGCCGGGAATGGATTTTCTTTTTTGATCAGGGCAAGTGCATCGGTGTAACGTCCCTGTGCAGCCATTTTCAGATAGCCCTGTACTGCGATATGTGCAGGACATGCGGTCTTACATGGTGCTGTACCAGTGTCATAACAGTTAATACGGTTGTTGTCACGGTAATCGACATCCCATTTCTCCGGTCCCCATTTTACTGCATCCGGGAGCTCATGGCGTGGATATTCGATCGGTCCGTTATTGGTGCAGAGTTTCTGTCCTAATTTGGCAGCTCCTGCCGGGCAGTACTCTACGCAGCGTCCACATGCCACACATTTCTCTGTCTCAACCTTTGCCACATATGCAGAACGTGACATGTTTGGTGTATTGAAGAGCTGTGAAGTACGCAGTGCGTTACAGATATTGACATTACAGTTACAGATCGCAAAAATCTTATCCTCACCATCGATGTTGGTGATCTGATGAACAAATCCGTTGTCCTCTGCACGCTGTAAGATCTCCATTACTTTTTCACGGGTTACATAATGACCTTTATTGGTCTCAACGAGGTAGTCAGCCATATCACCGACACCGATACACCAGTCTTCCGGATCATCGGCGCAGCCCTCTCCAAGCACACCACGGGAGTAACGGCAGGAACATGGACCTGCTGCATATTTGCCATCATATTTGTCTAACCAATGGGAAATGTGCTCGATGTCGATGGCCTCGTTTTCGGTCTCGATCGCTTTCTCAACCGGAATAACGTGCATACCGATTCCAGAGCCTCCCGGCGGTACCATAGGGGTTACTTTTTCCAGTGGTAAAAATGCCATGCGTTCAAAGAAAGATGCCAGTTCCGGATTTTTCTGGATCTGATCCAGTTTCATGTTGAAGAACTCTGCACTTCCCGGTACATACATCGGTAATACATACTGTTTCTCGTGTTTCGGGTTCTCCCAGTTATACTCGAGCAGACCAATGTTGCTCATCTCCTGCAACAGCTCTTCTAACTGTTTCTCTTCCATATGAGTCAGTTTTACCATCTGTGCAAGTGTCATTGGTTTGCGGACTTTCATCTTGAGGGCAACTTCTGCCATCTCGTCTGTTACCAGCGCAGCCAGTCCGTAGTACTCCGGATCTTCTGCTGTAACTTTGTGACCAATACGGTCCGTAATCTTCTGCGCCAGCTTTAAGATCGCTTCTCTCGGCTGTTCCGGCGCGGTGTAAACGAATTTTTCCATTTTCATACTCCTTATTTTTTATTCTTCCAGTCGGCAACTTCTTTGCGAAGATAGTCTGCCCATTCTTCTATGCCCTCCCCTGTCCTGGCACAGATTGGAATCACTTTTGCGTTTGGGTTACGCAATGCTATATTTTTTTTACACTGCTCCATGTCAAAATCAAAATATGGCATAACATCCACTTTATTAATCAGGACAACGTCACAGATAGAAAACATTAACGGATATTTCAACGGCTTATCATGTCCCTCCGGAACTGATAAAATCATGGCGTTTTTCACTGCCCCGGTGTCAAACTCTGCCGGGCATACCAGATTTCCTACATTTTCGAGGATTGCAAGTTCAACATCCTGTGCTTCCAGTCCCTCTAAGCCCTGTCTTGTCATCTCGGCATCCAGATGGCACATGCCGCCTGTGTGCAGCTGGATCGCTTTTGCTCCGGTCTGTGCGATCGTCTTTGCATCCACATCGGAATCGATGTCTGCCTCCATAACACCAATCTTCATTTCATCCCGAAGTGCCTCGATTGTTCTGGTCAAAGTTGTGGTCTTACCAGATCCCGGAGATGACATCAGATTTAATAGAAAAATTCCTCGTTCCTTAAGCTCATCACGGAGTGCCTGCGCCTGCTCGTCGTTATTCGCAAAAACACTCTGTTTTACCTCAAGGATTCTAACCTTATCCATTCCTAATCCTCCTGTTGTGTGCTCGTGTTTCACTATATGATACATTTTATCATCTATTCTATCCAATGTCAAAGAAAACTGGTCATACCAGAGCGATTTGTGAAAATTTTGTCAAATTTTCACAAATAACAGGATGCTGGATTCGTGAACATTCTATTAAAGTAAAAAACCGGTTCCTTAAAGGAACCGGTAATGTTCTAACGCCTGTCTTATTCCATTTTCACTTGCATTGGCTGTCACATAGGATGCCATCTTCTTTAACTCCGGTGCTTCCGCATTGCCCATCACAATGCTGTTTGCCACATAGGAAAGCATCGGAAGATCATTGTTGCTGTCTCCAAACCCATAGGTACGGTCCAGTGGAAGTTTGAAATAATCCAGTAAAAACTGGATGCCGGTCGCCTTCGTATACGGCCGTGGCACAAATTCCCGGAACGTTCCGCCCCGGTCGATGCAGTCGAACAGCTTGTCACTTACTTTTCGAAACTCGCGTAACTGCTCTTCTTCCTGATACCAGATGACAAACTTGTCGCAGAAATAATCCTCCGCTTCCAGTACATGCGACATGTCGTAATGACGCTCCCGAAACGTATAATACTGACGTTTTGCATCCGGGTGATGTAACGGTCTGCTAAGATCAAACACAACCTCCTGTCTGGACTCAAACAAAATATCCACATCGGTCTTTCTCGCCTGTTCTAAAAGCTCCATCACAGTCTCATGTGTCTGATGCACATAAAGCAATTCCTCGTCATGATAATAGATATTGGTACCGCAGCCACAGACATAACCATCAAATCCGATCGACCGGAACCGTTCTTCCACATTCTGAAAACAGCGGCCTGTATTGATAAACAAAAGATTTCCATTGGCGCGCGCCTTGCGGATTGCAAGAACAGCACTCTCCGGAATGGAACCGTCCCGCTCTGAGGTCAGTGTCCCATCTATGTCAAAAAATGCAATTTTTCTCTCCTGCTCCATTTCTTCCTCCCATTGTAACACCCAGATGGTGGTATGAATCATGCTTTTAGAGTATCACATTTTCCGTTTAATGCAAATATCTTTCACACAGATAGGCAAAAACCGGCAGTGTAATGATCATCAGGATCGTGTTCTGCATGACCGCCGTTGCCGCAAAGCGGGCATTGTTTTCGTATTTCTGCCCCATAATGACATTTAAGGAACCGGACGGCATGGCGGAGAGGATGACTGTTGTTGCTGCCACCTCATATTCGGCATCGAGAATCTTCATGATACCAAACGTGATAAGTGGGAACAGAAACATCCGAATGGCACTGACTCCATAGGATGCCTTATCGCTTAACACACTCTTTACATCCATTCCGGCGATCTCTGCACCGATGATCAGCATGGACACCGGCATCATGCAGTTGCCGACCAGCCCGAGTGAATCCGTGAGCACCGCAGGGAAACGGAATGGCATCACATAGAAAAAGATCGTGATAAATGCCACCCAGATCATCGGATTGCCAAACAGTGCCTTCCAGTCGATCTTCTCCCTGCCATCGCCACTGATAAGATAGATCCCATAGGAAAAGTACAGCACGTCAAAAACACTGTTATAGATCGCCCCATACAGTGTGCCTGTCTCCCCGATGATCTGTCCTAACAGCGGCATCCCTACAAATCCGGTGTTGGCAAATGCGATCAGCATGGTAAACATTGCGGTCTTTTTCGTTTCCATTTTGACCAGTTTTCCAATTCCAAGTCCACAGACAAATGCCACGATATAATATAGAAACGAAATGAGCGCGATCTGACCCGCGCCCTTTAAATGTTCCACGCCAAACGGCTGCTGTGAGGATACGACCATGCTGACCGGAAGCAGCAGGTTGACCAGTAATCCGGACAGTTTCTGTTTGCATCCCGCATCGATCACGCCCATCTTTTTTGCTATAAATCCGATCGCCATGATCACAAATATTTTTATGGTTAATTCCAGTACAAGATTCACTTTCTGTTTCTCCAGCTTCTATTTTGTTACAATCTCATCGATCTTCTTTGGGTTTCCCGCCAGAAAATATCCAAGATTTGCACCGCTGATCAACTGCAGCTTTTCAATCGACTCGCTACTGTAAAATGCACTGTGCGGTGTGATTATAACATTATCACGCCCCAAAAGTCCACACTTCTCTAAATCCGGTTCTTCTGCTTCCAGCACATCAAGTCCTGCTGCCCGGATCTTTCCTGTGTCAAGTGCGCGCAATAATGCCGCCTCATCCACACTTTTTCCCCGCCCCACATTGATAAAGATCGGATGCTGTTTCATTTTTTCAAACGCCATGTCATCAAAAAAATGATAGTTTTCCGCAGTCAGGTTCATATGGTTTGACAGGATATCCGCCCGCTCCAACGCCTCATCTGTACCTATGAGCGTGACCCCTGCCTGTTCTGCCAGTCTTTTTGGTTCCTCATGGGATGCCGCATAGGGGTCCACTGCCAATACTTCCATTCCGTATGCGTTCGCGATCTGTGCCACCCGCTTTCCGATTTTTCCATAGCCAAAGATCGCAAGGGTCTGGCTTGACAGATTTTTTCCGCCGGCAATCGTATGGTATTTCCACTCTTTTTCCTGCTCTGTTTTGTTCGTATAATACTTTAAATTCCGGTTTAAGGCTCCGATCAGGGCAAACGCATGCTCTGCCACTTCCTCCGTACAGTATTCCCGGATGTGGCACACCGTCACGCCATGCCGTTTTGCCGCTTCCATATCAATATTGGAATATCCAACTCCGCTTACCGAGATGCAGAAAAGGCTCTCTGCCTCTGCCAGTATGTGCTCTCCGATTTCCAGAAATCCGGTAATCAGTCCGGTTACTCCATGTAATTTCTGTATCAGCTTAGCATCCCCTTCGTAGGCACATACCTCAAATTCAAGCTCTGTTTCCTGCTGTTTTCCTCTTGACATCCATGCGGTTTTTACACTCTGCATGGTAGGTTCATAATTACATTCCAGCGCATTTGGATAATCGCATATTAAAATTTTCTTTTTCATGGCAAACACCTGCTCTCTCTTTTTCCTGCTGCAACCCAAGCTGTTCCTCTAAAATCTCACGGATCGCGATCAGGACAACTGCCATCTCCTGTTCGGTTCCGATCGTGATCCTTAAGTATCTGGTCAGCTTTTCATCGGCAAAATGTCTGGTCAGGATGCCCTCTTCCTTTAATTTGTCGCAGAGCACATCCGAAGCGATCGCATCATGATAGCAGAATACAAAATTCGCTTTTGATGGTACCACATGAAAGCCAAGCTGCTCTAAATCTGTTTTAAACTGCTCTCTGTTTTTTACGATCCGGTCTACGCAGTGATGCAGATACTCTGTGTCTTTTACTGCCGCGATCCCCGCTGCCATCGTAACGGAGTTGAGGTTGAACGGGTTAAACGAAAATTTGATCTTGTTCATGTCCTCTATGATCTCTTTTGATGCCACCGCAAATCCGATATGTGTTCCTGCCATATTACGTGATTTTGAAAACGTCCTCACTACAACAAGATTTGGATATTTCACTGCAAGCGGAAGACAGGTTTCTCCCGAATAATCAGCATATGCCTCATCCACAATGACCATCCTGTTTGGATTTTTCCGTACAAGCCGCTCGATATCTGCCACCGGTATCGTAAGCCCGGTCGGATTATTCGGATTTGCAAAGATGATATCCCCATCCAGATCCATGTAATCTTCAATATCAATCGAAAAATCTTCTTTTACCGGGATTTCCTCCATATCAAGCCCGTAAGTTTTGGCATAGGTGCGGTAAAATCCATAGGTAATATCCGGGAAATAGATCTTCATGCCGCGGCGGAAGAAACTCATCAGTACAAAACTGAGTACCTCATCTGCCCCATTTCCGACGAACACCTCTTCCTCTGTCACTCCATATACTTCTGCCACTGCCTGACGAAATTCGTGGCAATGTGGATCTGCATAATAGCTCATGTTCCAGATCTCCCCTTTGGAAATTGCTTCAAAGACCTTTGGAGATGGCGGCATGGATGTCTCATTTGCATTCAGTTTGATATATGGTTTATCTTTCGGCTGTTCTCCCGGAACATATGGTTCCATATCTTTGTACTCATCTACTAAAAAAATACTCATTTCGTTTCTTCCTCTCTGCTACCTTTTTTACAATACTTTGGATAAAAATTCCTTTAATCTCGGGCTCTTTGGATCTTCAAAAATATCCTTTGGACTTCCCTCTTCCCTGATCTTTCTTTCATCAAAAAACATGACCCGGTTTGCCACTTCTCTGGCAAAGCCCATCTCATGTGTCACCACGATCATGGTCATTCCATCCTGCGCTAATTCCCGCATCAGGGATAACACCTCGCCTACCATTTCCGGGTCGAGTGCTGACGTTGGTTCATCAAACAATATCAGATCCGGGTTCATGGCAAGCGTTCTTGCAATCGCGATCCGCTGTTTCTGTCCACCGGAGAGCATATCCGGGTATTCTTCCGCCTTGTCGGAAAGCCCGACCCTCTCTATCAGTTCCTCTGCCTTTTTCGCTGCCTGCGTTTTTGACATCATCTTTAACTTTACCGGTGCAAACATGATATTTTCTTTTATTGTCATATGCGGGAACAGGTTAAACTGCTGGAATACCATCCCGATCCTGCTCCGGATCTGGTTTATGTCCACACTGCTTCCGGTAATATCCACACCATCAAAATAGATGCTTCCCGACGTGATCTGCTCCATTTGATTCAGGCTTCTTAAAAAAGTGGATTTTCCACAACCGGAGGGTCCGATGATCGCCACAACCTCCCCTTTTTTTATTTCCGTTGATATATTTTCCAGTACGACATTGTCTCCATATGCCTTAGTCAGTCCTTCTACATGTAATAATGTCTCAGCGTTCATTTTTTCTCAGGCTCCTTTCCATTTTTGCTACTCCCATCGTCAAAAGCTGCACAAAGATCAGATAAATCACAGCAACGGAGACAAGGGGCATAAATGCGTCAAATGTATTGCTTCGTATGATATCGCCTCCACGGGTCAGATCGTTGAGTCCGATATAGCCACAGATCGATGTCTCTTTCAGCAGGGTAATGAACTCATTGCACAGTGCCGGCAGAACGTTTTTGATCGCCTGAGGCAGAACAATATAGATCATGGTAACGTGATAGCTCAGTCCAAGGCTCCGTCCTGCTTCAAACTGTCCCTGATCCACCGACATGATACCGCTTCTTAAGATCTCTGCGACATAGGCTCCTGAATTTATGGCAAATGCAATGACTGCAACCAGCACTTTGTCCACATTGACCGCCTTAAATACCACATAATACATGATCAGAAGCTGTATCATCATTGGAGTTCCCCTTACCACCGTAAGGTACACTTTACAGATCAGGTTCAAAAATCCAAGACTCTTATTTTTGTCATGGGTTACCCGGACAAACGCTGCCAAAAATCCAAGTAAAATACCAAGCACTGCCGAGCAGACTGCAATGATCAAGGTATTTTCCAGACCTTTTGCAATGTATTTCCATCTGCTGTCCTTGATAAAGTTATTTTTAAATTTCTCGCTGAGGCTAAGCTGGTTTCCCGTGCCGTCTCCCTTTATGATAATGACCTGCCTGGATGTCGTATAAGCATCAGAAAAATCAATGGATTTCAACCGGTCCTCCGTAACCGTAAGCCCGGCAATGCCGACATCCGCTTTTCCTGAATTAACGGAATTTATAATCGCATCAAACTCCATATCCGAGATCTCGACTTTCATCCCAAGTCTGTCACCGATCGCTGTTATGATATCAATGTCAATTCCTGTCACGGTTTCATTTTCGTAATACTCATAAGGTGGGAATGTTGCATTGGTGGCTGCCACCAGCGTTCCGTTGTCATAACTGGTTCCCGCCGGGGTTTCATACGGATGTTTTCCTGCCTCTTCGCCGATATAGTTTGATATGATATCCGCTATGGTGCCATCTTCTTTCAGCGCGCCAAGTGCCTCATTGATCTTCTCTTTCAGCTGCTCATTTCCTTTTGCAATACAGATCGCATAATCTTCGGAGACAAATTCCTCATCCAGGATCTTTAAGTCGCCACTGTCTTTTGTCACCGCGATCGCCGGCTGTTCATCCACGATCACGCAGTCGATCTTGCCCTGCTTCAATGCCTGAATGGCATCCGCCATCTTGTTGTAACGCTCTACCGTTGTTCCGGCTTCATCGCCCTCATAATCGGAAGAATAAATATCTCCGGTCGTTCCAAGCTGAACACCGATCTTTGCTCCTTCCAGATCTTCTACCGTGCTGATCGTTTTTGTCTCATCCGATGTCTTACTGCTTCCGCAGGCTGCCATCGCGATCGTACAAAGTGCCACTAAAAATAATACGCCAAGTTTCTTTTTCATGTTTTCACCCTTTTTCTATAGATTTCCCCTTAGTTTCTACATCAATCAGGTGTGTTTTTTGTTATTCCCGTATGAGTGGGAATGTCATGCAATGCGGTCCGCCTCCCGCTTTCAGTATCTCCGTAACTGCAACTTCAATGACGTCCATTCCTTTTGCTGCCAGTCTTTCGTTGACACTCTCATTTCGTTTTAAGGACATCACCCGGTGTCCTCCCAGTGCCTGTAGATTACAGCCATGCAGAAAGATTGCTTCTTCCGGCACATCTATGATCTCAATATCCCGCTTTTTTAACAGTTCCCGAAACTCCTGTGGCAGCCCATCCTGATAAGATACCGCCAGATGTTCATCCACCAGGTTAAAGCACATATCCAGATGCAGGTATTCCTGTTTTAACGGAACCCCTGTCACTTCATAGCCAAGCGGCTCCAGTATCGCTTTTAATTCCCTTAATCCGGCTTCATTGGTGCGGTCTGCCATGCCGACTGCGATCCAATGCTCATTCATAAACATGAAATCGCCGCCCTCAAAAAGCCCTTCTTTCACCTCGCCGATCATCGGGATCCCAAGCTCCTCCATCCGTTTCTTATAATCAACATGTTCCCGGTATCTCATATCGAGTTTAAACCGTCCCAGGATGTATCCCTCTTTGACACATCCGCCAAAATCCCTTGCAAATACTGCATTCGGTCGTTGCGCATCCGGCTCTAAATATGCGACCTCAACCCCTGCTTTCTGATATGCGTTCACAAATCCCTGATGCTCCCGCAGCATGGTTTCCACATCCATTGTCGTATCTTTCCACTTTCTGGCGATCTCATTGATGGGAGCCGGTTTTAAAAACTCCGGTTTGGAAACCAATACTTTTTTCAATATACCTGTGCCATCCTTTACAAACATTTTCTCATCCTCCTATAAAAAACTTTCTAATGTCTTTCTGATCAGTTTCGGTAAAACTTCAAAACTGTACGGCATATAAAGCCGTTCTGTCCATTTGTGGGCATCCTTTCCATGAACACCAAAGTTTACTGCCTTGATTCCCAGTTTTTTCATCTGTGAAAACGGCAGTGGATAAAGCTGTTCCATCTGCGGGAAATTTTTCCGAAGTACCTCGATCGCCTGCTCACTGTCATCGATTGCCAGATAACTGCTGTCCGAAAGACTCGGGAAAAACTGGCATATCTGATAGGAAACGCCTTCCTCTTTCTTCATTTCTTCCGTGATCTGTCTGAGTTTTGATAAGATCTCTTCCCCCTGTTCTTTTAATGTGTTATGCGGACAATACGGTGCGGCAAAATAGAGTACGACGACCGGATGGTGCAGATTTGCCTTTACAAGCATCATCCGGATCAGATGGATCGGGATCTCTCTTTTATCTTCCTGCTCTGCCAGCCGCTCTTTCGTGATCCGCTCTAATTCTTTCTCCAGATCGCTGCATCTTTCTTTCGCAAGCAGATACAGCTGCTCATATGTCATGACCGTCCATTCATCTGCGATCGGGCTGTATTCCTTGCCCGACATCCGGCAAAATTTCTGATAGTTCTCATTTACCGATCTCATGGTATCTTTCACGACCTGCTGTGCCGTTTTCACAAACTTTTGTATCACTTCATCCGTTCCGGTATCATGGACAAAATAATTAAAATACACAAAGGCTTCCTTTGCAGTCTGCACATTGTACCAGCCTTTTAAATCTTTCAATTTCAGTGCGACCGGCGGCAGTGAATATTCTCCTTTGTAAGAATCACAAAATTCCGGATTTAAATTGATCGCTGACGTCAGGTTGGCTGCCACCGTTGTGGGATCATACCCTTCAAAGCACTGTCCCACATGAGTTTCTCTTCCCTGGATATAAAAGCATGGAAGCAGTTTTCCTCCCACTCCTGTGTAGATATACTGACTCGTATCTCCCGGATACATCGGGCAGGTGTAATCATTGTTGATCGCCAGTACATAGGTAAGCCCGTATTGCTCTTTCAGTTTTTCGATCACGTCAATCCCCTCTATGATCCCTGTATGCAGGTTTTCCTCGACCGGATTAAGGGAAAGAAGGATATTTCCGGAAAATTCTTTTACGTGCTCTGCTATGTGCTTAAGCAGTACAAGAAATACCGCATCCCCGCTCTTCATGTCACAGGCTCCTCTGCCAAACAGGTAATCCCCCGATTCCAGATCTTCTCTGACTTCCTTTGGGAGTTCTATCTGACCAAGTTTTTCTGCAAGTGCCTGCGTATCAAACGCATCCTTCTGCAGTTCTCCATAATCCTCAACCCCAACGGTGTCTGTGTGTCCATGGAAAATGACTGTGTTTGCGTTTTCCTTCTTTTCTCCCCGAAGCAGTGCAAACACATTTCTGCGGTCCAGGGCGTCATTTTTCAGTCTCTGTATCACGACCTGCCCGGGATGTTCTGTGAAATATGGGATTTCTCTTAAATACTGTTCGATAAAAACCGCGATCGCCTTTTCGCCCTCTGTTGTATTCACACTCGGTATTGCTACCATTTCTCTGGTCAATGCCAGGATCTCGTCTCTCATAACTGCCGTCATCCTTCCTTCTGCCATTTCCAAATAGCAAAAAAGGAGCCTGCAGAATCTCTTCTGCAAGCTCCTTCGCTTTCCATAGCTATACTTATACCAAGTTATCCGTTTTCTTTCAATGGATGAAAAACAAAGTTTCTTCTCATTTTTTTGTAATTTTTACAAATTTATGTTATGGTAGATCTATTGATTTACGATTTTTTCTGGAAATGGAGGGGAACGGTATGCTTGATGTAGCATCTCTTGAAAAATTTGATTTTTTAAAAAATCTGGTTCTGGTGGCAGGTTCCAAAGGTCTGTACCGCAATATATCAAACGTCGTCATTTTGGATTACGAAGGAATCGAAGGCGATTTCAGTGGGTTTCATGAAGGGGATTTCGTCATTACCAATCTCCTCTTTGCCAAAAATGATGTGTCCAAGATCTATCCGGCATTCGAAGCTCTGATCGAGATCGGTGTGTCTGCCTTTGCCATCAAAACGATATTTTTTGAGTCCTTACCGGATGATATCATCGCGCTGGCAGAAAGATCCGAGGTTCCTGTTTTTCTTTTCAATGATATTTACATCGAGGATGTTATTTTAAATATAACGGATCATCTGCGCTCTTCCGCCAACTATAATTATTATGAAGACCTGATCGACACGTTTCTGTCGGATCCTTCTCATATTTCACAGAGAAAAGACCTGATCCGCTCCCTTTTTCCTGACGGGGAAACTACGCAAAACAACGAAATGGTCACTGCCCTGTACCTGCTTTCCCACAACGATATTGATGAATTTTCCCTGGAACGAAACATCAATAAGCTTATGCTGTCTTCCAGGCACTTAAAAACCAACGCCAATCTACGCATCTTAAAATATAAAAAAGGGATCCTTCTCTTATGCTTTGGAGAAGAATCCTCTATTTCCGGTATCTGGAACAATATTATGATCGAACTGAACCTTTCTTCGTATTTTGCCGGCATCAGTGACCGCGCACTTCCCTTAACCGACATCGATATCGCGATCGAACGCAGCATCCACACCTGCCATACAGCTGCTAAACGCAATAAATCCACGCTAACCTACAGTGAACTGGGGCTTTACCATCTAATCTTCCCGCTCTATAAAGACCGCTATTCGCGTGCGTTCTTAGAGGAAAAAACCGTTGCTCTTTCGAATCAGAAAAACGATGTTTTAAAAAACACCATGGAGCAGCTTGTACGACATCATTTTGACATTGATGTGACCGCTTCTGCTCTTTTTCAGCACCCAAACACCATCCGTTACCGGATCGGCAAGTTAAAAGAGCTGCTCGATGTCGATTATGATCTTGAATTTCAGATCCTGTGTGTGTTATTAGCTTCTGAAATATAGTCCTTTGATCTGCTCCAAAGTCTCCTTGATGTACCCCGCGCTTTTCGCATACTGCGCAAACACGATCTCAAATCCCTGCGGGTCATCACAGACAAAGTTCCAATAGTCTTTTCCTATAAGCAGTTCTTCCTCCGCAAAGAACTGCTTTACCCGCTCCTGCCGCCACTCGCTTTCCTCGCCATATTTGTTATAAGCCGTGCCGAAATAGATCTTTACGGTTTCATCCGGTCTGTCTCGCAGCGCATTTTTCAGGATAAAATATTCCTGCAGCAAAGCCAGTTTTTCTGTCTTTGCTTTTTTGTTATCCAGATCTCCACCGGCTTTTAATTCGATCAGGTAATGTTCTTTTTTCTTTTCGTTGTAAAAATAATGATCCGTCACATGTGACTTCTGAAAGCTCCTGATATCATCCGGTATCATACACACAAATTCGCTATAATCCGTTGTTTTCGGTTTACGGTGTTTTTCATATTCTAATATGATATAGTCCATATGCTGTGACTGCTGCGGCAGTAAAAAGGAATCGATATTTCCTCTCACATCATAAGACAGTTTCGCCACTTCATTTCCGATTTTTTCCAATACCTTGCCAAAAGAGCTGTCAAAACTTCTCACAAACGCGCTGTAAAACATAAATTCTTTTCCCAACTCTGCCACGAAACAATTATTCTTTTTACTGTTTATGACACCATCCGGATCATCAACCTCGTTTGTAAAACGAGTCCGGTAGCTATCCGCAAACCGCCTGATCTCCCGGTCAACAATGGTTTCGATTGCAAGTTTTTTTGTGTTGTCCATAGTTTTTCCTCATTTCACTTTTATCCTGTTTCCTGTTAAACTCTGACATTGAATACTGCATCATTTGATGACTGTTATATTGTACTTTGATGTAGCTTTACGGTATAAAATTTCTTGTAATCTGAGTAATTTCTCCATTCTCCACTGTTACTGTGGAATTATTGGGATAAAAACCATAAACATCATCTTTTAACAAATCCAAAAATTCTTCTGTATTATATTTCTGCCCTTGTTTATCCGGGTCTGATGAATCCATAAAGACGAAATTCTTTGTCAGGGGTAACTCTAGCTCCGTCATCGGTTGGTAGCTTTTAGATTCCAGCTGCATCTCATAATACAATCCATCTTCGCCTTTGTATAAATCGCATCCATCCTGCTCTAATCCGCCATTTATCTGAATCCAGCTATCACTCTGTGGCTCCACCGATTCAACTTTCATTTCTTTCTGGTCAATCACCAGAGTATCACCAACTTTCAGATTTTCTATTTCTGAAGCGTTAAACTGCTCATAATCATAAGCTGTCAGATGAATGCTCGTCTGGTTCTCCTGTGTTTTTACATCATCCGCGGTAAATGACGCTGCAAACTCACTGTTAGACAGATCATTGACATCATACATGCTCTGGATCGGTTCTACGCATATTTCTTCAGTAGAAGTTTCTATCGGCATGTCTACCTGTGTGCTTGTTATGTTTGTAGATTGATTTTCCCCAGACGTACCACATCCGGCACAAGCCAATACCATACATCCTGTCATCACGGCAACACTAAATTGTTTAAATCTCATAATTTTTTCTCCTTCTATGTATTATCCTAAAGTGAATTTATCACTTATAAGGCATCATCACAAATAGCAAGTCATAACAAACTGCTAACAGGGATGTGATGATAAAAACCAGATTCCCCTCTCTGGATCACGTTTACAGCCGTCCAGCATTTCACCGTAGGCGACGCGGAGGTTGTCAGATCCGATACGCTCCATCAATGCCTCAATCTCGCCGTCAGACATTGGGACGCTTCCGTGCAACTTCCTCTGTGTGTCCGTATTCATCCATATTTTCCTCCAAATATAACAAAAGTTATTGATAATATTTGTAGAGCTACTCATTGCTTTCGCATAGAATGTTAAACTATCATGCATCAAGAAGCCATCTTGCAATATCATAAATAAGAATACCTTCATACTTATACATTTCATGATGAGTTCGTGCGATGATGATTTTTGTATATGCATCTTTGATTGCTAATAGTGGTGTGTATTCTCTCTCAAAAGTCTTTTCTTCTCCTATATAATCGCTTACCTGAATATATATTACTTCATCTCCTTTCTTTGCCACAAAATCAATTTCTTTTTTGTATAGCTTACCTACATACACCTCATATCCACGACGCAATAATTCTAAATAAACTATATTTTCATATACATGACCATAGTTCATATTTTTAGTACCATTAATTGCAAAACGAAAAGATGTATCACTTAAATAATATTTACAATTATTTTCAAGATATTTTTTTCCCTTCAAATCATACCGTTTTGCTTCGTAAAATAAAAAAGCATTGCAAAGATACTCTATATATCTAGATACCGTTTTTCTTGTGACTGAGCTTTTACTATTATTTAAACAATTGCATACATTATTAGGTGACAGCAAATTACCAATATTATCCATCATAAATTCAGCCATATTTTTAAATTCTGTTTCATTACGGATTTTATATTTATTCACTAAATCCCTTATAATAATAGTTCTATATACTTCTTTTACATAATCCTGTTTCTGTTCCTTTTCTCCATAAACATATGAACCCGGCATGCCACCATAAATCGAATATGCTTCAAAAGCTGCATCAACATTTTCTAGATTTCCGTTATAATCCATATACTCAGAAAAAGAAAACGGATATACTTTTATCTGCATTACTCTTCCAGTAAATAATGTTGCCAGATCAGAACTTAACAAGAATGCATTTGAACCAGTAATATAAATATCAAATATCGCTTTGCTATGAAGACTATTAATCGCTAATTCAAATTTATTACATAATTGTACTTCATCGATAAAAACCAGATTATGAACATTTTTAATATATTTTGAAAGCACATACTCATGTAATGCATGATAATCCAACAGATTATCATATTCCAAATCCTGAAGATTAATCATTATAACATTTGCATCAGGCTCATTTGTCAGTATATATTCAATATAATCCTGCATTAATACAGATTTTCCACTTCTTCTAATACCGGTAATAACCTTAATATCAGGCGTATTATTAAGTTTCTTCAACTTGTCTAAATAGCTTATACGTTCAATATGTTTCATACCTTATTCTCACTTTTTGATATTTTTTCAGTTAACGGTAATATTATGTGCATATATTATCACACTTATACGCCGTATGTCTATTCCCAATTTTTAAAACAAATTCATATTATGGTAATATTACTAGGTAAAAAAATTATCTACATTCAGAGAGGCACTTGGTTAATGGTTCTTGAAATCAATCTTTAGTTATGAACCCCACAGTTCTATATATGAGGTTCTTTTTTTACCCTAATTTATCCTAAGCATGACAAAAAACTGCTTATCTACATACATGAGAGGAGTCGTTGCATTATGCCAAAGTATTTTACAGGAGCAAATATAGTCGAAGCCTATTTTGAACTTGATGTAATTATAATTTTATCTAGTTAGAGTATAATAATCCGCAACTATAAAAATTCTAGCATTACATAACGAGGAGGATGCTTATGAAACAAATAAAAAAAATATTATGTGGCTTGCTGATGGTCTGCATGGTACTTACTGAAATCGGTATTATGCCACAGACCGTACAGGCAAAAACAGCCAGTGGAAATGATGGGGAAATCCACTGGGAAATCAAAGGTGACACTTTAACGCTTAGTGCTGTAAAGGGTACAAACGGCAGGATGAAAGATGATGCTTCTAATGCACCGTGGTTTGAATACGGCGAACAGATAAAAAATATTGTTATCCAAGATAGAGTTACAAGCTTAGGAGCATGGGTTTTCATTACATGTTCTCATGCAGAGCAAGTTATTATCCCTAAGAGTGTAAAAGAAATATCAGCATATACATTTATCCTAATGTTCGGAGGAACGTCTTTGAAAAATGTTTATGGATATACGGGAAGTTCCGCTGAAACATTTGTTAAAAATTATAACGACAGAGTAAGTGATGCACGAAAAGTGGTAGATGCCAGTGGTGACGAATGGAGAAAGAACCTAGCAGATTTCTCTTCCTGTTGGTTTTAATAAAGTTTCCAAGTACAGCGACAGTCCTGCTGATGTAAAGGTAACATTCAAATCCAGCAATCCAAAAGTTGCAGCTGTATCATCCAGCGGCAAAGTAACCGGGAAGAAAAAGGGGACATCCAAAATCAGTATATCTATGCAGATAAAAAATGGAGCAAAGAAAACAGTAACTACTAAGGTTACTGTAAAGTAATATCCATGATACAGGAGCAATACCAGCTTTACCATCATGTATCAGATAATTTAACATCAAAATGTAACATATGGGAGATACTCTGTGACCGGGGTATCTCCTTTTTGTTTACAGGGGAATTATCTGCTCACTCATTATCGTTTCCATATTTATAGCTTGTACATATCTGTTACAAAATTTAATAATCCCATTTCTGCGCAGAGAAAATTCATAACGATACAAATGGTCGGATATATCCATTTCCTGCATTAATAACTCATGCTCTACCTCTATACTTGCTGGAAGATAACCATATAACAATAACTGCTTTTCCTGTTTAAAAATATTATCAGACCATTTAGGACATGCTGATATTCAGATTACAGCAGGCACATACAGCGCTGTTTTAGATAGTTCAAGAAAGAAAACTGCTGACTTCATGAAGCAGATTTTAACAGAACAAACACCAAATAAGCACCAAATGCTTAGAATTGGATAAAAAGAAACCCCTGCAAACCAAAGTTTACAAGGGTTTCGAGTGTCCCGATTATTATCTCTTTGAGAACTGTGGTGCACGACGTGCAGCTTTGAGACCGTATTTCTTACGCTCTTTCATACGAGGATCACGTGTTAAGAATCCTGCTTTTTTCAGAACTGGTCTGTAATCTGCATCTACATTTAATAATGCACGAGCGATACCATGACGGATAGCTCCTGCCTGTCCTGTGTATCCACCACCACGAACGTTTACTAAAACATCGAATTTATCAGCTGTCTCAGTAGCTGCTAATGGCTGACGAACAACAACTTTTAAAGTCTCTAATCCGAAATATTCGTCCATGTCTCTTTTATTGATGGTAATTTTACCTGTTCCAGGTACTAAATATACTCTAGCAACAGATGATTTTCTTCTTCCTGTTCCGTAATACTTTGTATTAGCCACTGTTTTTCCCTCCTAATTAAAATGTTAAAGCTTCAGGTTTCTGAGCTGCATGTTTGTGATCCGGTCCAGCATATACAAATAATTTTGTATACATTTCTCTTCCTAAAGGTCCCTTTGGAAGCATACCTTTTACAGCGTGCTCAATAACTCTTTCCGGGTGTTTTGCTAACATTTCTTTTAATGTGGTTTCTTTCATTCCACCTACATAATCGGAGTGACTGTAGTAGATCTTCTGATCTAATTTTTTACCAGTTACTTTGATCTTCTCTGCATTAACAACGATCACATAATCACCTGTATCGATGTGTGGTGTAAAGATAGCTTTATTTTTTCCTCTTAATACTTTAGCAACTTCAGATGCTAAGCGTCCTAATGTCATACCTTCAGCGTCAACTACATACCATTTTCTATCAATGGTAGCTGGGCTAGCCATAAAAGTTTTCATTGATCTTCCTCCTAGAAATAATGTTCGAAAACGCTCCACCATGTGAATGTCCTGGACACATCGCTTCTGCGTTCTTAATTGTTTATAGTTTAAATGTCGCTCCGGGGCTTTTGGATTGACATTAATTCACTATCACAGACCTATATATTATAGTACACGTCTCCATGTGTGTCAACTAATTTTTCATCTATTCTTCATTATTTTTGAACGTTTCAGTTCTGCCACCGAACTTCTCCCTGCTCCAACAATGGATAACGAATCAATTCACTTCCATCCAGATCTTCCCGGTGCATGTCCACTGCGGTGATCTGATGATTTCCGTACGTTGTATAGTAGTAAATTCCTCTGCTCGCGTTACAGCAGGAAGTGTAGATCGTAATCTCGTATTTTCCTTCCGCCACTTCACAGCATCCGCGCTGCTGATCCACTGAACCTAAAATATGGAAAAACTGGCTTACGCTCTCCTGCTCGCTGTCACCGGATACGGAATTTTGCTTCGTATATGCCACACGCGCAAAACGAGAGGCAGAAGATAAATCTCCCGGCAGTCCGAGTGCGCCCATGCCACGGCTGTATGTGTGAAGTGGAAGTTCCTCTGACCAGTTATTTTCCGGCTGTTTTGGTGAAAGGTTCATATAATTGTTGAGCAAAAACATCTGTGTCTCAAATGGCGGGTTGTTCGTCAGGACACCCACTTTATTCTCATAGATGTGCAGTCCGTCTGCCATACATTCTACAGTAAGGGCCTCTTTCTCATCCGCAATGATCCAGTGAAGCTGTGCAGTCGGAAGCTGCTCACTGAATGGTGTTCCGACCAAATTCATTTTATCAAGCAACGCCCGGGCTTCCTTAACCGAGTCACACTGACTTAAGATCCATGGGATAAATTCGTACTGCGCGACATTCTCCCTGCCATTTTCCACCTCCTGATATACGGCATTTCCCACGAAATTAAGGCCTGCCATTCCCAGTCCTTTTTCATTGATCGCGTCATAATAAAGAGGATAATCACCTGCCACATGCGCCATTCCAAGGATGGCATAATGGGTCTTCTTTTCCCCCATATACCGGAATTTCACCGCATAATTACGCGGTGTTATCGTGATCTCATCCCCATATGACATCTCATAATCTAACGTTCTTCCTATATAAAAATCTTTTGTCCGATAGGTTGCTGCTGTGCACATACTGTCCCCTTTCTGTCTGCTTATTCATACTCGATCCCGATCATCGTAAGACCATGTGCCGGTGCCGTAGGGCCTGCCGCACTGCGGTCCTTCTGTTCCAGAATATTTTTTATCTTCTCCGGCTCCAACTCGCCGCCTCCGACTTTTACTAACGTTCCCGCTATGATCCGCACCATATTATACAAAAATCCATTTCCACAGACACGGATCGTGATGATGGCTCCATCCGTTGTAACATCACAGGCATAGATTGTCCGCACGGTCGTTTTCACCTGTGCCCCGACCGCACAAAAGCTCTTAAAATCATGTTCTCCGACCAGATAGGATGCTGCCTGCTGCATCTTCTCCACATCCAACGGATGATGATAAAAATAAGTATCAAACCGTCGGTTCGGCATACGGAATGTCCGGTTTAAAATGCGATACTCATAAGTCTTACGGCTGTTCTGATACCGCGGATGCCAGTCCCAAGGCACCTCACAGGAATCCTGTACTACAATATCCTCCGGCAGCCTTTGATTCAATGCAAATGAAATCTTCTCTGCTGGCATCCTCGTATTCGTATCAAAGATCGCCACATTTCCAAGCGAATGAACCCCGGAATCCGTCCGGCTTGCCCCCATTACCACGATCGGCTCGCCAAGCAGGTCGGTTAATTTACGGTTTAACACTTCCTCGATCGTAATGCCGTTTGGCTGCACCTGCCAGCCTTTGTAATTGGTGCCGTCATATGCAACCACTAACTTTACACGCATGTTTTACCTCCGAATTTACATAGGGAACGGAAGGAATGTCCTGCATACCAGTATCACCACAAAATAGGCGAATACGATCACATATGCCAGATGATCGCGTTTCATATAGCGAAGCGGTTTCATCTTCGTTCTTCCCTCTCCACCGTTGTAACATCTTGCCTCCATCGCCATGGCAAGGTCATCTGCCCTGCGGAACGCAGATACAAATAACGGCACTAAAAGCGGTATCATATTTTTTACTTTCTGGATCAGATTTCCGTTTTCAAAATCAGCACCTCTTGCCATCTGCGCTTTCATGATCTTATCGGTCTCCTCGATCAGGATCGGGATAAAACGCAGTGCGATCGACATCATCATCGCGATGGCATGCACCGGTATCCCGATCTTGGATAACGGCATCAGTGCTTTTTCCAGTCCGTCGGTCAGCTGATTTGGTGTCGTTGTCAGCGTCATAATAGATGTACCTAAAATCAGGTAAATAAGACGGATTGTCATCAGTGCCGCACTCTTGATACCTTCTGCCGTGATTTTAAAGATCCAGAAAGTCACCAGCGGTTCGCCGGGTGTTAAAAACAGATTGAACAACGCTGTGATGATCATCAATACCATGATGGTCTTTAAGCCTTTTACCATGAAATGAAACGGCACCTTTGACACACGGATCACGGCGATCAGAAATACGGTCGCTACGAGAAGTGCGGCAATGCCTTTAAAACAAAACAGCGATATAATATAAATCATTGTGGCAAACAGTTTTACTCTCGGGTCTAGCTTGTGGATCACTGAATCTGCCGGATAATATTGTCCTAATGTAATATCTCTTAACATGCTCTTCCTCCGCGTCAGGATCTGTGAAAATCCGTTTTATTCGAGTCAATTCCTGACAGTGCTTCTAACAGACTCGCCCTCGCCTCCGCGATGGTGGTCGCATCTGTATCTACATTTAAACCATATCCTTTTAATTCATTCATCAGATAGGTTACCTGCGGTGCAGCCAGACCCACTGCTTCCAGTTCCCTGTAATGACGGAACACTTCCTTTGGTGTGCCATCATACATAACATTCCCCTGATTCATCACGATAATGCGCTGCACATACTTCGCAACGTCCTCCATGCTGTGGGAGACGAGGATGACCGTAATGCCACGCTCTCTGTGCATCCGTGCCACCAGATCCAAGATCTCATCCCTGCCCGCCGGATCAAGGCCCGCGGTCGGCTCATCTAGGATCAGCACCTCCGGTTTCATGGCAAGCACACCTGCGATCGCCACACGGCGTTTCTGTCCACCGGAGAGATCAAATGGCGACTGATAATACAGTTCTTCCGGCAGTCCCACACTGCGCAGTGCCTCAAAGGCACGAAGTCCAGCTTCCTCTTTGGATAATCCCTGATTTTTCGGTCCAAAGCAGACATCCTCAAAAATCGTAGTTTCAAAAAGCTGGTGTTCTGGATACTGGAAGACCAGTCCGACCCGGTTCCGCAGCTCTCTTAAGTCAAAATCTTCGTCATAGATATCTTTTCCATGGAAGTAGATCGAACCGGACGTTGCCTTGATCAGTCCGTTTAAATGCTGGATCAGCGTAGATTTTCCAGAGCCGGTATGACCAATCACACCGATAAACTGTCCATCTTCGATTTTCAGATTCACGTTTTTCAGTGCCTTAATCTGGTACGCCGTATCCGCACTGTAAACATAATTGACTTTATCTAAAATAATTGACATATGATCGTTTCTCCATTCCCGTTTCCAGTCTACTGCTCGATCTGTGCGATCCGCAGGATATGACCGACTAATTCTTCTCTCGTAAGTACACCCATCGGGATATCAAGCCCGGACTGCCGTAACAGATCGGCTAAAATGGTAATCTGCGGCACATCCAGATGGTACTCTTTTAATTTTCCCACCTGAGAAAAGATCTCGCGCGGTGTTCCCTGCATCACGACTTTTCCTTTGTCCATGACGATCACATGATCCGCATCTACAACCTCTTCCATGTAATGTGTAATCAAAATGACCGTCACACCCTTTTTCCGGTTCAGTTCGTGTGCTGTCTTTATGACTTCTTTTCTTCCGTTCGGGTCCAACATTGCCGTCGGCTCATCAAAGACAATGCACTTCGGTTCCATCGCTACCACACCCGCGATCGCGACTCTCTGTTTCTGTCCGCCGGATAATTTATTTGGAGAATGTTTGCGGTACTTTAACATACCGACTGCATTTAAACTCTCTTCCACTCTTTTCCAGATCTCTTCAGTTGGCACACCGATATTTTCCGGTCCAAATCCAACGTCCTCTTCCACCACGCTTGCAATGATCTGGTTGTCCGGGTTCTGGAACACCATTCCCGCTGTCTTTCTGACCGGGATGATATTCTGCTCTTCCGACACGTCCATCCCATTGACCCAGAGACTTCCCTCGGTCGGTGTCAGCAGCGCATTGATATGTTTTGCCAGTGTGGATTTTCCGGAACCATTATGTCCCAATATTGCGATAAACTGTCCCTCTTTGACATCCAGATCCACATGATCCAATGCAGTCTGGATGGACTCCACATTGCCCTCTTCATCTCTTCTGATATATTCATGAACAAGCTGTTTTGCTTTAATAATTCCCATTTTGTTCTCCCTTGCCCCTGCCATATGGATCAGTCATCCCATTTCAGGCGGTGCAGTTCCCCCTGTAGTTTCATATGGTCAAATTCATTCTGGCGCAGTGCCTCATATAAAACGATTGCTACAGAATTGGAAAGATTTAACGATCTTGTCTCTCCGATCATCGGGATCCGGACACAGGTATCCGGGTTCTCTTTTAAGATCTCTTCCGGGATCCCCGCACTCTCTTTTCCAAACATGATGTAGCAATCCGGTTCATAGGACACTTCGGTATAAACATGTCTTCCCTTTGTGGTCGCCATATATATTTTGGCTCCCGGATTTTTTTCGCAGAAATCCTGCCAATTTACATAAGTTCTCACATCCAGGTCTTTCCAGTAGTCCATTCCTGCACGTTTGATGGATTTTTCATCCAGGCGGAAACCAAGCGGCTCGATCAGATGCAGTTTTGTTCCCGTTGCCACACAGGTTCTCCCGATATTTCCGGTATTTGCCGGGATCTCCGGCTCATATAATACAATATTTAACTCTGCCATTTTTCACAACAGAAGCTGCCGCAGCATCCTACGGCAGCTCCCGCTCTCCTATCTTTTCTATTTACTTTTTCTCAGTTCAGTAATAAATGCTTCCATACGGTCCATCGCCTTTTTCAGGTTATCCAGTGAATAGGCGTAGGAAATACGCAGATATCCTTCCCCACATGCTCCAAAAGCGGTTCCGGGAACGACGGCAAGTTTCTGCTGTTTTAACAGCTCTGTTGCAAACTCTTCCGATGTCATACCAAACTCTTTGATACAAGGGAACGCATAAAACGCACCAAACGGCTCAAAGCAGGTCAGTCCCATCTCTTCAAACCGGTGCAACAGATAACGTCTTCTGCCATCATACTCTTCCCGCATGCCGGCAACATCCTCATCGCCATTGCGCAGTGCCTCGACTGCTGCATACTGGCTGGTCGTCGGTGCACACATGATCGCATACTGATGGATCTTTAACATCTGCTTGATGATCGGCTCCGGTCCGCATGCGTAGCCAAGACGCCATCCGGTCATCGCATGGGATTTGGAAAATCCGTTGATCACGATCGTACGCTCTTTCATTCCCGGTAAAGATGCGATCGTCACATGGTTTTCCAGATAAGTAAGCTCGGAATAAATCTCATCAGACAATACAAATAAATCATGCTCAATGATGATCTTTGCGATCTTTTCCAGATCAGATTTTTCCATGACACCGCCGGTCGGGTTGTTTGGGAACGGCAGTACCAGTAATTTGGTTTTTGGTGTGATCGCTGCCTCTAATTCTTCCGGTGTCAGACGAAACTCGTCTTCTTCTTTTAATTCGATAATGACCGGCGTACCATTTGCCAGTACTGCACATGGCACATAGGAAACGTAGCTCGGCTGTGGAATTAAAACCTCATCTCCCGGATCTAACATGGCACGCATTGCAATGTCGATCGCCTCGCTGCCTCCCACCGTTACCATGATCTCTTTATTCGGATCATAGGAAACACCGTATCTTCTGGTTAAGAAACGGTCGATCTCTGTTTTCAGTTCTTTTAAACCTGCATTGGAAGTATAATGCGTCCTTCCTTTTTCCAGAGAATAAATTCCCTCATCACGGATATGCCACGGTGTATCAAAATCCGGTTCCCCGACACCCAGAGAAATCGCATCTTCCATCTCTCCTACAATATCAAAAAATTTCCGGATACCAGATGGCTGTATCGTGACGATCGTCTTATTTAATGGGTCTCTCATGGTATCATCTGTATCCTTTCATCTTTTTCCTGTTCTGCCATAACAGTTCCGTGGTCTTTGTATTTTTTCAGAATAAAGTTGGTCTTGGTGCTGAGAACGGAATCTAACGTTGATAATTTGTCAGAAACGAACTGGGAAACCTCACGCAATGTTTTTCCCTCGATAGTTACCATCAGGTCAAATCCTCCTGAGATCAGGTAAACAGAAAGTACTTCCGGATAATTGTAGATCCGCTCTGCCACTTTATCAAATCCCATTCCACGCTGTGGTGTCACACGTACTTCGATCAGAGCTGTTACTTTTTCAATGCCTGCCTTATCCCAGTCGATCAGGGTATGATAGCCACAAATGACATGCTCCTCTTCCATCTTCTGAAGTTCATTGATCACGGCTGCCTCATCCACACCCAACACGATCGCTAATTCTTTTAAATCTATTCTGCTGTTTTTCTCAATAAATGTAAGTATTTTTTCACGCATAACTGTCTAATCCTCCATTACTTCATACAATTCGTCTGTTTTCGGCGGCTCTAAGAACCGCTTCTCATCCTCATTGAGAAGTACTCTGTCATTTCCCTCTGTCGCTTTTCCGATGATGGTTGCCGGAATACCTTCTTTTTCTAATTCACGCACTAAAGTATTGCCATCCTCTGCTGCCATCAGCATACAGCCACTCGAAATCAGTTTATAGGGATTGATGCCAAAAAATTCACAGACTTCCACCGTTTCCTGACGAATTGGAATTTTTTTCAGGTCGATTTCAAGTCCGACGCCAGATGCTTCTGCCATCTCCCAGAGTGCTCCAAAGATCCCGCCCTCTGTGACATCGTGCATTGCACTAACGCCAGACCGAACGGCGACTGCGGCCTCTGAAAGAACCGAAATATACGCATCCAGCTTCTTTGCTTTTTCGATAAAGGATGCGGAGAAACGGCTTAAGAGCTGTTCTTCCTTCTCTTTGGCAAGGATTGAGGTTCCCTCAATGCCAATCCATTTGCTAACTAAAATATCCATTCCCGGTTTCGCACCAGCGGTAGAAATGATCCTGCCATCTTTGACTTTACCAACGCCGCAGACCGTGATGACCGGCTGTGTAACAACCGGAGTCACCTCGGTATGACCACCCATGATCTGAATCCCGGCTTTGGCACATGCCTCTTCCACCTGTGTCATAATGCGCTTTAAGGCGATCTCCCTTACTTTTGGTGGAAGTAAGATGGTAAGCAGTACACCAACCGGTTCTGCTCCCGAACTTGCCAGATCATTTGCCGTGATCTGAATTGCAAGAGTTCCAATGTCCTGCGCAGTTCCGGTGATCGGATCGGTTGAAAGCACAAGTGTCTCGTCCTCTGCCAGTTTCACTGCGGCACAATCCTCCCCTACGTCTGCTCCTAATACCACTTCCGGTCTTTTCGTATGGATTTGTTTTAACACGGAACGCTTTAACACGTTTTCCGGAACTTTTCCTATCTTCATTGTTTCTCTCTCTTCTATATAGCTTTAGGCTGTCGCAAAAGACAGCCTTATACTTTCCTTCTTTCTATTATTGTGTGCCACCGGCATCTACCTGTCCGTCTCCGATAATTGCCTGTTCTTCTGCGGAAGGCTGCTCTGCTGGCTGTTCTGCCGGCTGCACTGCACTTGCTGCTGCCGTGTACGGTGCCACTGTCGCATAAATAGTTGCCTCATCCCCCGTTGCAAGTGCTGCTCCGACTGCGGCGGATGCATTCTCGTCTGCGGATGCAGTTCCGACTTTTACGATCTTCGGAGATGCCTTGTAAGTACTCTTATTGAATTCTTCTCGGCTCTCTTCCACACCATCAACTGTTACCACTTTCCAGAGTTTTGCCACATAGCCGGTATGTTTCTCCTGTGAGGTTGCAATATATCCAACCGGATCTCCGGTTGCTACGAACTGTGTTCCCGGGTCCTGCTCGGAAACCACTTCGCTCTCATAGCTTACTTTTCGGTTGGATGGTCTTGTCTCCTGTCCGAAAATATTAAAGGAAACATTTTTGCCCTGTGTATAGCCCTCGATATAGATCGGGGTATCCTGATTGTTTACAAATTTTAAATCCTTGTAATCTCCTGCGATTGCCGCATCCATGGAAGGTTTTACATAAGTAACGATCATGGAATGATTGGAACGCTCTGTGATCTCAAGCTCTGCTAAAATAGCTGCATTGTATAATGTTGTTGACACCTGACATACACCACCGCCATAAGACTGTACGGTCTGTCCGTTCTCATAGGCACCTGCCAGTTCATATCCATTGGAAGCATCTAATGGACCGATCGCTTCATATACGGAGAACTCGTCTCCCGGATATAATACGGTTCCGTTGATCTTGCTGGTTGCATTTGTGATATTATCACACCGGTTCTGTCCGGAGCTGCTGTAATTGGTTGTGTAACTTCCAAGCAGATCTTTGATCTTTGATAATTCCTCTTTCGTTCCACGCGGTTCTACCACCTCTGCGGTCAGTTCCACGCTGCCATCTTTTCCATCCCAGTCACTGTCAAGATAATCTTTGATCACATCAATGGAAGCATCCACATCGACTTCAATGCCCTGTGCTCCTTCTACGATCACAAAAGAGCCATTCTCTCTTGTCAGTGTGCTGTCCACTGCCTTCTGATCCAGTTCATCTGCTTTTTCTTCTAATAAAGAAGCAACTTCTTCTCTGTCAATGTCAAGTGGCATCTCGATCACAACACTGCCGTTTTCCAGATCTTTTTTATCTTTGTATCGTTTGATCAGGCTTCCGCTTTTGCCTACATCCATTGCCTGGTCAATGACTGTCATATCTGAAAAAGAAATTCCAAGATTCTCTGCGCTTACCGTGATGCTTTTCTCTCCTGCAGTCAGTGTGATCTGGGCACTTCCGATGCCGTCCACATACTCATTGACTGCATCTGTTGCCTCTGCCTCGGTCATTCCGCCAACCGGAATGCTTCCAATATATACTCCCTGCGCGATCACATCACTCTCTGCTGCATAAACCGGTCTGGACGCGTGAAACATCGCGCCCGCTGCAAGCACTGCGCCAAGAAAAATGATTGTCTTACCTGATTTTTTCATATTTGAATTTAACTCCATTCCCGAGCGTCTTTTTGTTCATTTTATCACAATTATCCGCTTTTTCAAGGTGCATTACCACGAATATATTTGACTCCATTCCCAATTTTTAGTATATTTTACATGAACGCAGCAAGAACAGTTGTCAGTAACATTGTGGCAATAATTACAATAACGATTGCTGCCAATACTTTTTTATTTTTCTTTTTTCCAAAATTATACATTACAAGATCCTCCATATAAAACGATTTTGATCACCAGAAAGGATAACACATTATGAGATTTTTAGGTCTGTTTATTATTGCCTGTTCCATTTTCGCCTATCTGCGAAAAAAACAGACCAGGCATCAGAATAACGCTGAAGACAGCTTCCTGGAAAAGGAACAGAAAGCAAACCTCACACGCCGCAAAGATATCAGCGGGCTTCCCTATATTACCATACCTTTGGATAAATTTCCAATAGGCATCTGTGAAAATGATTCCATTCGGGAATGTGAAAGCACTCTGCAGACTCTTTCTGACAAAAAAATATTAAATCTCGGTGCAAAAACCAACACCGAGTTGAAACTCGAGTACGGTCTCGCCAATTTAAACATTCTGACAGAATACGAACAGAACTTTAATACTCTATGCCAGACACTGCTTTCCTATGCTACCGCCTTAATGCAGGCAGAACAGAACGCAGCTGCACAGACCGTTTTAGAATACGGCATTGAGATCGGCTCCGATATGAGCCAGAATTTCTTACTGCTTGCCGATCTTTACCGCACAAACGGCACACCAGAACGTATCAGTGAGCTGATTGAAAAGGCAGAACAGCTCGATTCTCTGATGAAAAATTCAATTCTGGACAAACTAAACCAGAAATTATAGAATGTACGCTCTGCGAACATTCTATTATCATGTATTATCCGGATAGTCATCTTCCATACTGCGCGATCAGCTGATCCGTCAGTCTGGATGCTTCACTTTTGGTCATCGACTCCACTCCCGCCGGAAGTTCAATCTGTTTTTGCTGTGCATACTCCATCAAAAACCGGATCTGGTGCAGTGTAGCCGGTGACTGTTTTTTTGCCTTGTATTGCAGGAGTTTCGGCTCAAATGCTTCCTCATTCCCCACATAATAACATTTCTTTAAACATTCCATGATCTGTGCGGTCTCGATTGCATCATCCAGTGCGCGATGCGCCAGTTTCCGCTCCACGTTAAAGTAACGACACAGGCTTTCCAGATCTTTCTTTTCCTCTTCCGGCAAAAATTTTCGCGCCAGTTTTAAAGTGTCGACCGCACTGCGCTCTATGTGATATTTATGGTTCACTTCCCATTGTTTTAAAAAGCTGTAGTCAAAGATGATATTCTGTCCCACAAGCACATCATTTCCAAGGAATGTTAAAAATTCCTCCATGACTTCGTCTAACTCCCTGCCCCCTTCTGCCATCTCATCCGTGATTCCGGTCAGTTCAACGATCTTTTGCGGTAGCGGCTTTGGCTGGCTGATCAGTGCAGAAAAGGTCTCTTCTATCTTTCCCTGTTTTACCCGGGCAGCTCCCACCTCTAAGATGCGGTCTGTTTTTGCACGAAGCCCAGTCATTTCAAAATCCAGTACAACGTAATTTTCCAGCAATTCTTTCTCCATTCCGACTTCCTATTGTTCCGTCTGTTCTTCCAATGACACAATACTCACCTTTGCCTGATAATCAAGCGGGTCACGCTCTGTATAATCAAACAATACATAAACCGGTTTCGCTTCCCGCTTTGGAAGTTTTTTGATGCTCCGCTCCCGCTTATCCGGGAAACGATACGAAAAACGTTCCACATGGGACTGTGTTCCATTTTTGCAGTAAGCTCTGGTCACCTGTTTCCATTCGTTAAAATCATCTGCCCATGTCGGCCGCTTCTTGCTGTTTTCGCGGTAGTAAAGATCAAACACCAACCCCTCTTTTAACAGTGGAAGTTCCTCGATCTGTTCTTCTTCCAGAAACTCCAATAAGATCTCAAACCGTCGCAGTCTCGAATGGCTCATCGCAAAATAGCCTTTTCTCTCATAGAAAGCTCCCAGCCTCTGGAACATCTCAAACGCACTCTCATAGAGTACCCCAAGCAGTTTCATCGTGACTTCAAACTGTCCGCTGTTGTAATAGACCTCTAACATCTCCTCGACCTGTTTGATGCGAATCACATCATCAAAACTCAGCCATGCCGTCTTTAGCACTTCATACGGCGGTTTGCTCCGGTAACAGATGTCATATTCCTTCGCATGCTCATACATATAAGAACCTTTAAGCACCTTTAAGAAGCCAAGCTGCAACTGGTTCGGCCGCAGCGCGTAGACCTCGTCAAAGGACTTTGCAAAAGTCGCATAATCCTCATACGGCAGTCCTGCAATCAGATCCAGATGTTCATGGATGTTTTCGTGGCTCTGGATCTCTTTTACCACTTCTTTTAACCGTGGCAGTTCCATCGTGCGGTGGATTTCTGTGATCGTTGCCTCATTGGTCGACTGCACACCGATTTCTAACTGGATCAGTCCCGGGCGCATCGAACCAATCAGTTCCAGTTCTTCAGAACGAAGCAGATCAGCCGATACTTCAAAATGAAAATTCGTGATTCCATTATCATGCTCCTTAATATAACGCCAGATTTCCATCGCATGCGCATGATTGCAGTTAAAGGTACGATCCACAAATTTGACCTGTGCCACTTCTTTGTCGATAAAGAACTGTAACTCTTTTTTGACCAGTCTGGTATCTCTGAAACGGAGTCTTTTATCCACGGAAGACAGACAATAGCTGCAGGAAAATGGACAGCCGCGGCTGGATTCATAGTAGATGATCCTGTTTTTAAAGTCCCCGATCTCGTTATAACAGAATGGGATCTCACTCATATCGAGTGGTTTCTGCATTTCCGTGAAAACGACTTTTTCGCCCTGCCGGAATGCAATTCCATGCACTGCCTCTAATCTGCCTGCTCCCACATAACAGTTACAGAGTTCCGTAAAGGTCTGTTCTCCCTCTCCGATCATCACGCCGGTAACCTGTGGGTGCGTTTCCATAAAATCTTTTACCTCATAGGACACCTCCGGCCCACCGACCCAGATTGGTACATTGGGACATAATTTATGAAATTCCTCGATCACTTCCCCAACCATATCCATATTCCAGATATAGCAGGAAAAACATAAGAGATCCGGTCTTTCTTTATAAATGCCCTCGAGGATATAGGAAATGGAATGGTTTATCGTATATTCTGCCAACTGGATGGATAATCTTTCCCTGTTTGCGGCATATTCCTTTGCATATGCCTGTAAATTATAAACAGCGAGATTCGAGTGAATGTATTTCGCATTCATTGCAGTTAATAAAATCTTCATCTTTTTCTCCGTTTCAAAGTATTCCAGATACACCAAAAGTACCGGACGCGAACTCCCCTTTTGTCGCTTCCGGCACTTTTATATTGATTATACTTCCCTCTTTATAAAATGTGACCTACGATCACATCAATTCCTGCAATCCATAGCAGGATAGCTCCACAGATATATGCCTTTGTCTTATGCACAAATCCCAGATGATATCCGGTATAAGTTCCGGCTACCACCATTGCGATCGTAAGGCATACGACCATAACTAACATGATCATCGGATTGGTTCCGAGGAAGCCAAATGCGATCCCGGTCAGCAATGTGTAAATGCTGGTCACCGCTACCATATGCAACAATTTGCGCATACTGATTGCATCTTCTCTGTGCTCATAAACACGCTCATTGCGGATTGCTTTCACGATCAGCCGCACGCCAAGTGCGAAGAAGATCACTGCTGCGATGATCAGTCCCATGAAACGTTCGTCATGGGTCATGTCATGCCGATAAAGGAGTTTGGCAAGATAGCTGCCAATGAACAGTGCTGCCATCTGCCAGACAACGGTCAGAAGGCATATCAGCACAAGCTGTTTTTTATTCACTTTTGCCACAAGTGCTCCCTGACACTCCATTGCAGCAAAAATATCTAAGGATATACCTGCTATGATCAGCAGATTTTCTAACACGTTCATTTTTATCCTCCTTTAACGGTTCCCTTATTTCCTATTATACTCTTTATTACTAATTTATCTATAGTACTTGTCTCTTAATCATCTGCTTTGACAGCATCTGTCTTGATGATGAATTTCACACTGCCCTCTACACCATCTGCGATATCTGTGTAGCTCTGATACTCTTCTCCGGCATCTAAAACTGCCTGCAGGCGGTCTAACAGTGGCTGGATATCGCCCTGATAAGCATTTACGATCTCCTCAATGCCTTCTTCATTGAACTGGACAATTCCATCGGCGAGCTGTTTTGCGCCATCGTCAAGCTGATCCACGCCATCCACGATCGCATCGGTTCCATCCTTTAAGGTTGATACACCATCGTTGAGTTTGCTGTTGTTTGCGGCAAGTTCTTTTCCACCATCATTGAGCTGTGCGATACCGGATAACAGGGTTGGAACGGAATCTGCAAGGCTCTGTGTTCCCTCTGCAAGTGCCTTACTTCCTGTTACAAGGCTGTAACCACTCTCAGTTGTTGCTTCAATGCTGCCTGCGATCGTCTTCTTGGTCTGCTCGGCTGCGGAAACAGCTGCGGTTCCTGCTGCACTCTTAGCTCCCTCATAAGCTGCGGTCTCTGCTGCACTGCTAGCTCCGGATACTGCTGCGGTTCCTGCTGCTGCCATTGCTCCTGTTACTGCTGCGGTTCCCGCTGCTGCTTTTGCTCCGGATACTGCTGCAGTTCCTGCTGCTGCTTTTGCTCCCTGTACAGCTGCGGTTCCTGCTGCTGCCTTTGCTCCTGTTACTGCTGCAGTTCCCGCTGCTGCTTTTGCTCCTGTTACTGCTGCGGTCCCTGCTGCGCTCTCTGCGGAAAGTTTTGCAGTGTCCGCTACTGCGGCTGCAAGAGTTGAAGTGTCAAGACTTCCTGCAATCCCTGATATAATCTGAGTTGCGATTTCAGTTGCCTGTGTATCATCGAGCGTAACACCTTTTGCTGCAAGCTGTGCCTTTAATGCTGCTGCCACGGTTGCGGTTGCACCACCGAGCTGTCCCTGTACGGCTGCACTGATCTGCTGCTGCGCCTGACTCTGGATCGCTGCATACTGTCCGGCATCAAACGTTGCATCTACGGCTGCGACTGCCTGACTCTGGATCGCACTTGCCTGTGCATCGACTGTTGCTGCTGCCTGCTCCTGGATTGCTGTTGCCTGTGCATCGACGGCTGCAACTGCCTGCTCCTGGATCGCACTTGCCTGTGCATCGACTGTTGCTGCTGCCTGCTCCTGGATCGCACTTGCCTGCGCATCGACCGCTGCAACTGCCTGACTCTGGATCGCACTTGCCTGTGCATCGACGGCTGCCTCTGCCTGGCTCTTAATGTTGTCAGCCTGACTTGTTACGCTGTCTTTTGCTGATTTTTTGATGGCAGCTTCCTGTTTTGCAACAGTATCGGTAACCTGTTTCTGTAAGCTACTCTTCTCTTTCTCTGTAAATTCCGTATTTAAACTCTTATCCAGTGTAGCTACACCACCTGCGATAGAAGCTGCACTGTTGTTTAATGTGGTTGCTCCGCTGGAGAGGGTAGAACTCTTATCGGAAAGTTCTGAAATACCTGCTGCCAGTTTGGCTGCTCCGTCTGTGTATTCTTTTAATCCACTCTTTAAGGTAGATACGCCATCGGAAAATTCACCCATGCTGGATTTTAATGTACCAACACCATCTGCAAGTTCTTTGGATCCATCCTGTAACTGGCTGGTTGCATCGGTAAGGGTATCGAGCAGATCATCCACATCGGATAAATCGTTATCTCCATTTGCATGAATGAAGTTTGTTGCATTTGCCACAACGGTCATGGTCATGCCAAGTTCGAAGTTCTCTACCTTTGCGGTCACTTCAAAATAATCCGGGATGGTCACATCGCCATCAAAATCATCATCCGATACATCCAGACTCTCTTTTAAGCCCGGAAGTGTATATCCTACCACAAGGCTGTTGTTTCCATCTGCGATCACTTTTCCGTTTGTTACTTTTACATCGGAAAAACTGTCATCCAATATCATACCACCAATGGCAATAAATGGAACATAAATTTCTTCTTTTTTGCCATCGATCGTGGCTTCTACGGTCTGATGGTTTGTATAATCAAAACGCATCGTCACTTCACCGGATTTTCCGGCAAGTTCTTCCGGAGTAACCTCTTTGCCATCAAGGAAGTAGGTGATCTTCTGGGTAACCGGAAGTGCCTCTGTTGAAGTTCCCTGATAGAAGATATCATTTCCGTCTGCTTTCCAGGTTACTTTATTTCCATTCTGAGTAAAAGTCTCGTTTCCTTTGACATTTTCAATATCTTTTAAGGTGCTGGCATCCTCTAAGGTGTCTTTGTCATCATTGTTGATCAGATGATCAGAAACGATAATATTCTGTTCTTTTCCGGTATTGTCTGCAATGACGTAAACGGTCTCGTCTTTTCCGATCTCAGTTTCCTCTACGGAAATATTTTTGGTCAGCTTATCTACCAGTTTTTCGCCGTCATCTTCTTTTTCGGTACTCTCGGTCTCTTCGGTTTTCTCCGTACTTTCAACTGCTGCCTTACCGCTGCTCTTTGCTGCATATACATTGGAGCTTGCCAAATTCGTTCCGACCAGTGCAACGACAAGAACACCGGCTACAATACGAATCGCATATTTGCTTTTAAACCTGTTTTTTAACTCTGGTAATTTCATATGAATTCCTCCATTCTAAATCTCGCTCTGCTTATTTACTGTTTTTATTCCGAAATCCCATGCTCGTAGCACAGATCAGACGGTCAAATACCATAAACATGGATGGTAAAATGAAAATAACAACAAACATACTGATGATCGCGCCTCGTGCCATCAGAGAACACAGAGAACTGATCATATCGATATTGGAGTAAAGACCTACTCCAAAGGTTGCTGCAAAGAAGCTTAACGCACTGACCATGATGGACTGGATCGATCCTTGTAATGCGCCTGTGATCGCCTCTTTCTTGTCGGCTCCCTGATATCTTGCTTTCTTATATTTATTGGTCATTAAGATCGCATAGTCTACCGTTGCACCAAGCTGGATCGTACCGATTACGATGGATGCGATAAACGGTAGCGTTGTATTCGTGTAACATGGGATACCCATGTTGATAAAGATCGCAAATTCGATAACCGATACCAGAATGATCGGCAGGGAAATTGATTTGAATACGAATGCGATGATCACGAAGATCGCACCAATGGAAACGATACTTACAGTTTTGAAGTCCTCGTCTGTGATCTCGATCAGATCCTTGGTACATGGTGCTTCACCGATCAGCATTGCCGTGTCATCATATTTTTTTATGATACTCTTGATCGCATCACACTGTGCATTTACTTCATCGGAAGCAACCGCATATTCGGAGCTGACAATCATCATCTGGTAATCATCATTTACCAGTGTATCTTTGATGTCATCCGGAATGATTGCTTTCGGGATGCCCGGCCCCACAATAGAGTCAAATCCCAGTGCCATCTTGACACCATCGACCTGCTTGATCTCATTTAACATTGCTTTTGCATCCTTAGACGGCAGATCACTGTTTGCAATGATCATATGTGTTGCACCCATCTGGAAGTTTTCATCCAGTTTCTCATTGGCGGTCACACTGTCAAGGCTCTTTGGAAGGGTTCCCGCCAGGTCATAATACACATTGGTGTGGTTATACCCATAAAGTGCCGGTCCTAAGATCACTAAGAATAATAGGATAAATAACGGATAATGTCTGGTCACCCATCCGGCGATCACTCCAAGATCCGGAATGATAACCTTATGTCTGGTCTTTTCGATGATCCGGTCAAATACCAGGATCATGGAGGGCAGAACCGTTACACAACAGATCACTCCGAAGATAACACCTTTTGCCATAACAACACCAAGGTCCATACCAAGGGTAAAGCTCATAAAGCATAGTGCGATAAATCCTGCCACCGTTGTAATGGAACTTCCCACAACAGAGGTGATCGTATTGGAAATGGCATGTGCCATCGCACGTTTTTTATCGCCCTCATAGCGCCCCTGCTGTTCCTCATAACTGTGCCAGAGGAAAATCGAGTAATCCATCGTAACACCAAGCTGAAGTACTGCCGCAAGTGCCTGTGTTACATATGAGATCTCTCCCATAAATACGTTACTTCCAAGGTTATAAACGATTGCCATACCAATACTGAGTAAGAAAAACATTGGCACGATCGCAGAGTCCATCGTCAGGGAAAGAACAACGACAGCAAGGATTACTGCGATCAGAACATAGATCGGAGTTTCCTGATTGGACAAATTCTTGGTATCTGTAACGATCGCTGACATACCACTGATAAAGCATCTGCCCTGCACCACATTACGGAGCTGTTCGATCGCCTCCATTGTATCATCGGATGACATTGAAGTATCATACAATACTGCAAGCAGGGTGCTGCCGGTATCTGCGTTGTTAAAAAAATCATAGACATCATCCGGCAGCATCTGCATCGGTATGCTGATATCTGCAAGTGAGTCATACCAGATCACGGATTTGACATGGGATACCTGCTCCATCTCTTCCCGCATCACTTTGATGTCTTTCGCATCCATCCCCTCGACCACGCAGAAAGAAAATGCCCCTGTTCCAAATTCGTCCAACAGGATATCCTGTCCTTTCATTGTCTCAATGTCTTCTGGCAAATAGGATAGAATATCATAATTTACCCTGGTGTTAAAATAACCGATCGCTGATGGGATCAACAGTAAAAAACTGATGATCAAAATCGGGATCCGGAGTTTAACTACCGCTTTTCCAAACTTAATCATTCTGCAATCTTGCCTCCCGTTCTGCCGCTTTTGCGGCGAAATATCCTAAATATCACATTAACTATAAAAAAAAAGACTGAATATGAAAATATTCAATCTTTTTTCTCTGTATCATTTTGATATACATATTGGAACAGATGTCTATCCAAGCATACATACATGAAAAAATGTATCAAAGTCCCGCCAGCGCATCCTCCATGGAACTGTGGATCATATAATCATAGATCTCTGCCAGCTCCCTGCCTGATATCGTCATGCCGCTCTGGATCCAGGTAATTGTCACATAGCACATGGACTGTGCATAGTATTCCGCAATACGTTCCGGTGTCAGCCATATATATTTCTGCTGTTTTCCTACTTTGGAATGTTCGATCACTTTGAGCAGTACCTGTTCCACGCAGCTTCTTGCAATGCTCTCAAAGGAATTCTGTCCCTCTAACCTGCTCGCTTTGGTATAAAATTCTCTTTCTTTTTCGATATTGGAGAATAGAAGTACCAACGCCTCATTTACCATACCATTGGCAAGCAGCGGCTCGATCGGCTCTAGCAGCTGTGTGTAAATGATCCACTCCAACAACTCGTATTTATCCTGAAAATGATTATAGAACGTTGGTCTTATTACACCTGCTTTATCGGTGATCTCTTTGATTGTTATTTTTTCAATCGGTTGTTTTTGGGCAAGTTCTTTGAAACTCTCCGCCAAAAGCATGTCGATTGCACTCTTCCCCTGTCCAGTCATAACTCCCTCAATTATAGTAATGTTCTGCCTATTGTAATGCTTCTTCCTGCCGGGTCATCCCGTAAGTTTAACATCTCTCCTGTCTCAACTACCTTCACCAATGGGCGAAGCGCAAAATCCTGAAAATTCTTTGCAACAACTGCATGCAGTCCATTGGACAACTCCACCTCACAACCAACCGGATAGACGGCTATCTTTTTAATAAAGATCTCCACGATCTCCGGGTCGAACTCAACCCCTCCCATCGCCATCAGATATTCGATTGCATCCGATGGTGGCATTGTCTTTCTGCCAGGCCGCTTGGACACCATGGCATCATAACAGTCTGCCAGTTTGATGATCCTTGCATAAAGCGGGATGCTCTCTCCCTCGCATCCCATCGGATATCCGTCTCCATTATACCATTCATGATGCATTAAGATCGCTGTGTGCACCTTTGATGGAAAATGATAGGCACTTCTTAGGAATTCACATCCCAGTTTCGGATGCTTTTTCCAGAGTTCTCTCTCCTCTCCCTGCAATGGCCAGTTGCCATGTAAGATCTCCGGCGATAGAAACTTCTTTCCCAGATCATGGAGCATCGCAGCTGTGGTCAGCCCATATAATTCTTCCCTCTTCAGGCCATACCGTGCTCCGATCATAACTGCGAGCGCTCCCACATTAACAGAATGATAATAGATATAATTATCATACTCGCGGATATCCATCATATTGCACATGACGTCTCCGTTTTTCAAAATATCATCTACCACATTTTCCACGATCATCTGAAGTTTTATCTCTGATACCGGCAGATCTCTGTCATCCGCTTCGAAATGAAACAGATCATGGATCAGACCAAGCGCCTGACACCTTACCTGGGGGCTTAAAATCTCTTGTATCTCGATGCCACGCGTAAATTCATCATCAATATATATGCCGGGGAACCCTAAAAATTCCAGATTCGAGATGTATTCTGCATTTAACAGCAGATGTTTCGCCAGAAGAAGTCTGCCTGAACCATCATACAGATCCTGTCCCAGCGCCATGCCCGGCACCAACTTGCTTGTAGGCAAATAACGCATGTACTTTTCCTTTCCATTTGTGAAACTATTCGTATTTTATACTAATTATTCTTGGAATTCAACAGTTACAAAGTACCCCTTGGGCGTTTCTTTTACGTCAACCACCGTTCCCTCTGTCGATTTGATCCGCTCACTGACCGCATAATTGGCAGACATCGCATATGCTTTTCCCAGGGTATAATAATAGGAGTTTGGCAGCTTGCCTTCTGTAATGGGTAACACATCCCCTACTTCAAGCAGACCTGTCCGCTCCATTTTGAACTCTTCTCTTCTCATTTTGCCAGAAAGTCTCCCATTGTTATCTTTTCCCAATTATAGTATACTATCCTTATATTCTCAAGGTAAAACATCGAAATGGAGCGTTTTTTGTCAAAAATGAAATCTTATAACCTGATTCTGGACAATTTTTTGTCTAATGTTGTAAATACACTGGAACCTGACCGCATTTATGATGCGATGATGGATACCTTTCAGGAGCTGCTCGATCCTGCCGGTCTTCTTCTGATCTTAAACCGTCAGACCTCGCATACCTATTATGTCACACGCAGTTTCGGTACGATTTCCTATGAAAAGGACTATACCGCGCCGAGTGACGCCATTTTAAGTTATCTGCACACGACAACCGGTATCATTTCCATCACACCGGATTGTAAGGAAATGGCTCTTATCACGCCCAAAAAACGGGAGTGGCTTTTGTCACAGCACATTTCTATCGTGGTTCCTCTGCGCTATCAGCACGCGATCATCGGTTTTCTGTTTGTGGTTCCAAAGGAAAACATGACCTATACCAGTGATGATCTGTTCTTTCTGGAAAAGTTCTGCTTTTATGGTGCCATCGCGCTTCGTAATGCCAATCTCTATCAGAATGCCTATCATGCTTCCATTATGGATGACCTGACACCATTATATAACCGGAAACATGCTCTAAGTTACATTTCGGAGACTTGCTGTAGTGACGATCCATATACCCTGATCCTGCTCAATGTTGATAACTTCAAACTCTACAATGAGCTCTATGGTGCAAAAGAAGGCGATCAGCTCATACGCTTATGTGCCAAAATTATTTTACAGGAAATCAATGAAACGGATATTGCCTTCCGCTATGGTGCAGATGAATTTTTCATCCTGCGTCACAGCAATGACACGGACGCTGCCGCTGTACTTTCCCGCAGGATCATTCAGAAGATCTCCTCTGAAAACCCAGCAGATACCGTCTGGGATATCACCATTTCCTGTGGCATTTCCAGCTACCCGGATCTGTCCGCAGATGCAGCTGCCCTGATGCACGATACTGTGCAGGCTGCTTACTTTGGAAAACTCGGTGGAAAGGGTTCTCTTACCGTTTACCGCCACGGCATTGAGTCCCGCATGGGAAACTTAAGTGCACGCAGTGCTTACGAACGTGTTGCACCTACTATCTACGCACTGACCGCCGCCATCGATGCAAAAGATAATTACACTTTCGTCCACTCGATGAATGTGGCAAAATATGCTGTTTTTCTGGCTGAAGCATTAGATCTCGATGAAAACTCGATCGAGATCGTCCGTGAAGCTGCCCTCTTACACGATATCGGAAAGATCAGTATCCCGGAGCACATTTTAAAGAAGCACAGCAATTTAACACCCGAAGAATATGAGATCATGAAAACACATGTAGAGAACTCCACGAAAATGATCCGTTACCTGCCGGATATGGATTACGTGATCCCAGCGGTGCTCGGACACCACGAACGTTACGACGGAGGCGGCTATCCGCGCGGATTAGCCGGCGAAGCGATCCCTTATCTGGCACGGATCCTTTCCATTGCAGACTGTTTTGATGCCATTACCGCAAGGCGCACCTACAAGCAGCCTTTCCCGATCTCTTATGCGTTAGAAGAATTACAGAAAAATGCCGGGACACAATTTGACCCGGCAATGGTTGAAACCTTTGTTTCCTTAGTAAAAGATGGCATCATTTCTCTGTGATGCCATCCGATATGCAAAAGAGACTGTCGCTGTTAAATATCTGACCAGGGATCCTTTAGACTAGAACATTTTTTTACACTTTTCTGAGAAACAAATCTTATTATGATTTCGAGAAAAATCCGAGAATTTTAAAAAGCGTTTCTGAAAGAATGTGGCATGTCTTTTTTCGAAAGAACAGCATACGTGCGACTGTCTGTCGTCTGCATACAACAAGTGCGGACTTTCTGGCTGCACTAAAAGGTTGCTCACACAGACGATAGAAAGCCTTGCTCCGGAACTCAAAATCTCCTGCTATTGTAAAGATGGCAGGAGATTTTTCAAACATTCCTCGCTGACGGCTACGTTTTGTGTGAGCGACCATGTAAGTGCAGCGCGAAAGTCCTCAAAATAGTTGTATGTCATCCGGCAGACAGCCGCACGCGGTGTCCTTTCGTTAAAAAGACAGGGCAGATCCTATTTTTCAGAAACGCTTTTCTAAAAATTCCGGATTTTTTGAGACTAATAATGAGATTTGTTTCCGCAGAAAAGTGATGGAAACAAACTCTTCCATTTAAAAGGATCCCTGATCAGATATTTTTCAGCAGCTTCCTCTTTATTCATCTACTTCTTTGTATTCAACGTCTAAGGCTTCTGCTTCCTGGCGCATCGCTTTTGCTGTCCGTACTGCCTTGGTTACGACCCAGAGGTCTGAAATACCGTCATAGATCAGCGCAATTCCTACGAACTGCATGGCAAGTGTTACCACACCGATCGCATCCACTATACTCACAACACCAAGTACAAGACTGATCGCTGCAATGATCAGCATCGACCACCACTTCTCGTATCCATTCTGCTTTGTCTCAATGGCAAGTTTGATATCCTGTACCGCATGGATCACAAGAATGGCTCCGATCACGATCGGAATCAGTCCTTCCACACGCTCCGGTTTTAAGAACACCCAGATACCAATCAGTAAAACGATCAGTCCGACGATCCCGGAGAAAGTCTGTGCTGTCCGGTTCATAAAATAAGAAGCCAGATCAACAACTCCCATGATCACAAGACCAAGTGCCAGTACCTTGCAGAAAATATCGATCGTTTCTTTTGGCCATACCAGCAATACGATACCGAGCAACAGACACATCAGTGCGCCAAAGATCATATTGGCTTTTACCCTCTTAAAAAACTCCTTCATACTCCACCTCATTTCTGCATCTGTTATCAGATGCGTTCTCTTATCTGAATTTTATACGTTCTCCGATTTTGTGTCAACCGCAATCCCTTTTTCATAGACAAAACCACAATTTTGTGGTACAGTTCACTCGAACTTAAAGCAATGAGTCACATCTGTTTCGTGACGGAAAGGATCCTTATGGGAAAAGAAGTAAAAACAAATGCCATGCGCATACTTGACAGAAATAAAGTGTCTTATGAAATTATAAATTATGAATGTGATGAATTTATTGACGGTCTGCACACTGCCGAAAAAACAGGTGCCCCGGTAGAGCAGTCTTTTAAAACGCTTGTCATGCGTGCCAAAAGCGGACAGTTTTATGTATTTGTCGTACCGATTGCTGAGGAAGTAGACCTGAAAGCAGCCGCACGTGCGGTCAATGAGAAATCAGTTGAAATGATCCATGTGAAAGAGATCACTGCGATCACCGGATATGTACGCGGAGGATGTTCCCCGCTTGGTATGAAAAAGCAGTTTCCTACGATCATCCATGAAACTGCTGCTTCTTTTGATAAGATTTATATCAGTGGCGGACGGATTGGCACCACCATTACCATCAACCCGGACGATCTGATCCGGGTTGTGCATGGCGTCTATCACGATATCATCATCCACCACTGATCATTTTTCTAGCTGGTCAGACCCTCGCCCTCTCCTCTGGCAAGGTCCATGATCTTTTGAAGCTCAGCGCCTTCCACCGGTGCCTCGCCGTGGTCAATGTGCTTTCCATCTGCTCCAAACTCTCCAAGCATACGGGTATTTTTTTCTTTGCCCATCTCGATGGTATAATATCCTGCCTGCTTGGTCTGCGGATTGAATGTCATATAGATACGGTAGCAGAGCGGAGATACCATTCCTTTTTCCGGTAAGTCTACCCGGATCAGTGTCAGATCTTCTGCAATATCCAGTGCCATTACAGAATAATCACTCTCTGAATACGGATATAACTTCGGCTCTTTATAGGTCTCTGCAAAGATCTGATTGATGAATGTCTCTTTTTCATCGCAGACTTTGTTCACAAATTCCTCTCCCTCAGTAAACAGTCTTTTGGGAAGCACACCGAACTCTACCTGTTTCTTTACGAATACCTGGAACTGTTCCGGTGTCATCTTGACCTGTTTTACCTGTGCTGCTTTCTGATCGGCAGCATGCAGTTTTTCTACCAATTCTCTTTTTAAAACCAGATTGTCCGAAAATGGGTTGATCACCATTCCGGATAAATTCAGTTCCGGCTGAACCACGATATTGTTACATGCCGGAAATGGCATACGCATCATTGCCTGGCTCTTTGGCTCTTCCGGTATCTGCTCTTTGGATGTATAAACGACTAAAAACTGCTCTTCCTTGCTGTTTTTCAAGAGGCATGGAACCGGCTGATTCGGTGCTTTTAACATCGCAGGTACAAAAAGCAAAGTCGGACGGAGCAGATTTAATACCTCTGCCAATCCCTCCTTGGTGTGCTCTGCTGCATAGCTCTTGATCGCCTGTTCTAATCTATCGTTTGTGATCTCCATTGTTGTCTTTTCTTCCATAATAAAATGATAACCTCTCCTTCTGGCAGTTCTACTCCGCAGAGGCAGTTTCCCATCTGCGGATTTCTTTGTCTATTTTACCACAATCTGCCGGAAAAATGAACTCTTTTCTATTCGATCACGAATACAGAAATCTCATCGTAAAGTTTCTTTGCGGTATCATCACATTTACCTACTTCATCGGAAACCTCTTCCGTACGGTTTCTGACATCCATGACCTTGCTTGCAATATTGGTCGTTCCCTGTGCGCCTTCATTTGTTGCATTTGCGATCTCATCCATAGCTTCCAATACTCCGTCAATAGAAGCAAGGAGCTGTTCCGATGTCGCACTGAAATCACTGATCAGTGCATCAATATCCTGTGCATCCTGATTGTATACCTCTGCGACTTCACCAAACATATCGTAACTTGCTACGACATCGGTTGCCACAAACTCAAGCAGCCGCTCTGCATCACCAGACAGGTTTTCGACCGCAGCTGTCACACTCTCTGTCACTTCCTGGATCTTGCCAACAGTCTGTTTTGACTGCTCTGCCAGACCACCAATTTCCGTTGCAACAACAGCAAATCCTTTTCCTGCCTCTCCTGCACGCGCTGCCTCAATGGAAGCATTTAATGCAAGCAGATTCGTCTGGTTTGTGATTTCCATGATCGCAGAAGATAATACCTCGATTTCTTTTACTACCTGTGCATCTTCAAGTGCCTTTGTCAGACTGGCACGGATTTCTTCGTGGATGGCATCCGCATGTGCCCTCTGCTCCCGTGTCTCTGTCTGTGCCTTTGTCGCACGCTGATGGATGCTGGCTGCCTGTTCTGCTCCATCCTGGGAACGGTTGGCTATATTCTTTGCCGCCTCCTCAATCTCATGTGACATGTTCTTGATCGTTTCAGAAGAAGCTGCAGTTTCCTCCATACCTGCTGCAAGCTGCTGTGTTGTAGCGGAAACGTCTTCCACATCAGATGATAAAGAATCAACTGTCGTATTAACGCGGTCAACAATCCCTTTGATCTTCTCGCCCTCTGCCTTTACATCTCTCATCATGCCGCCAACCTGTGTTTTCATTTCTTCCAGGTTATGACCCAAAACGCCAAAATCATCCTTACGCCCGGTCAGGTTCTTTGGAAGTTCTCTTGTAAAATCACCTTTTGCGATCATCTCTATGTAACCACCTGCCGATGTCAATGCCTTACCTATAGAACCTCCCACATAAATGCAGAGTCCGACTACAATCATGATGATCACTATCTCAATTCCCAAAATAGCCATGATCGTGCTTTGTATTTCCATGCTGGCAGACTGTGTTTTCTCTTCCACTGTGGTATCAATATAATCAATATAGTTACCGGTTCCAACGACCCAGCCAAATGGTTCAAATGCTTTGCTGTAGGAACGTTTTGGCAAAGCCTCTGTCTCTCCCTCTTTCGGGAACACATAATCTGTAAAACCACCATCTGCTTCTTTGCCGACACGGATGATCTCTTTTACCATCTGATAGCCCTGCGCATCCTGCGTCTCCATACGGTTGGTTCCCTCTGTCGCGCTTCCTAATAAAACGACATTATCACCATCGTAGGTATCTGCCCAGAAATATCCACTCTCTCCATACCGGAGTTCACGCAGCAGATCTGCACCCTCTTTCTCTGCTTCTTCTAAAGTACACTCTCCGGCTTCTGATTTCGCATAGACCGTATCCAGCAGCGAAATCGCATTGTCTACCTGATTCTTAATGTTGTCATCATATTCCGAACGAATGCTTTCCTCCATCATGGTTGAAATCTGTCCTTCCAGATTTCTAAGCTGTATGATTGCAACTCCGCCAAGAACTAACAACCCCAGCAAAGTTACCAATGACATCAGCAGCATTTTCATCTTTACCGATATGTTTTTCATACTCATCCTTCCTCCTAATTGTTCAAAATATCCAATATTTATTATCTCACATTTGTTATTCATTGTCTATCTTTTTCAAATTATATAATGTTTTTTTGCTCTTTTTAATATTTTTTTACATATTCCCAGCAAAATCTTTACATTATTTACGTTCTGTCTAAAGACTTTTTTTCCATTTGCAGTTAAACTGTACTTACAAACAAAGCAGATGAACGCCATCGCATGGGGAGATGGACGATAAACTGCAAAACTATTAAGAAAACGGAGGGGTTTTTACATGGCAAAGTACATTATGGCACTTGATGCCGGAACAACAAGCAACCGCTGTATCCTTTTTAATGAAAAAGGCGAGATGTGCAGTGTGGCACAAAAAGAATTCACACAGTTCTTCCCGAAACCAGGCTGGGTAGAGCATGATGCAGATGAGATCTGGTCTACACAGTTAGAAGTTGCCAAAGAGGCAATGGCTAATATCGGAGCAACTGCTGCAGATATCGGTGCGATCGGCATTACCAACCAGCGTGAGACAACGATCGTCTGGGACAAAAATACCGGCGAACCGATCCATCACGCGATCGTATGGCAGTGCCGCCGTACTTCGGAATACTGCGATTCCTTAAAGGACAAAGGACTCGTTGAGACATTCCGTCAGAAAACCGGTCTTGTCATCGATGCCTACTTCTCAGGAACGAAGTTAAAATGGCTGTTAGATAATGTCGAAGGTGCAAGGGAAAGAGCAGAAAGAGGAGAACTGCTTTTCGGTACCGTAGAGACCTGGCTGATCTGGAAACTGACACAGGGTCAGGTTCATGTTACAGATTATTCCAACGCATCCCGTACCATGATGTTCAACATCAATACGTTAGAGTGGGATGAGGATATCTTAAAAGAATTAAACATTCCAAAATGCATGCTTCCGGAACCGAAACCATCTAGCTGCGTTTACGGCGAAGCAAATCCGGTCTTCTTCGGTGGCCCGATCCCGATCGCAGGTGCTGCAGGTGACCAGCAGGCCGCTCTTTTCGGTCAGACCTGTTTCAACAGCGGCGAAGCAAAAAATACTTACGGAACCGGATGTTTCCTGTTAATGAACACTGGAGAAAAACCGGTCTTCTCCAAAAACGGTCTGGTAACCACGATCGCATGGGGACTCGACGGAAAAGTCAACTACGCATTAGAGGGTTCCATCTTCGTTGCCGGTGCTTCCATCCAGTGGTTACGTGATGAGATGCGTTTCATCGACTCCTCACCGGACTCTGAATATATGGCAAGAAAAGTAAAGGATACCAACGGCTGCTATGTCGTACCTGCATTTACCGGTCTGGGTGCTCCTTACTGGGATCAGTACGCAAGAGGAACGATCGTAGGCATTACCCGTGGTGTCAACAAATACCATATCATCCGTGCTACCCTGGAGTCTCTGGCTTATCAGGTCAACGATGTATTAGCAGCAATGGAAGCCGATTCCGGTATTGAACTTGCAGCCTTAAAAGTAGATGGCGGTGCAAGTGCAAACAACCTTCTAATGCAGATGCAGGCTGACATCAGCGGTGCACCGGTAAATCGTCCGATGTGTGTTGAAACGACCGCAATGGGTGCTGCTTATCTGGCAGGTCTTGCAGTTGGCTACTGGTCAAGCAAAGAAGACGTGATCAAGAACTGGGCAATTGACCGTACTTTTACTCCTGAAATTGATGCCGAGGCAAGAGCTAAGAAAGTAAAAATGTGGAAAAAAGCAGTTACATATGCTTTCAACTGGGCAAAAGAGGATGAATAAAAAGGAGGAAAAATGCTTATGCTACCATATATTGCAGAATTTCTTGGCACTATGATCCTTATCCTTCTCGGTGATGGTGTCGTTGCAAATGTAAACCTGACAAAATCCGGCATGAAGGGTGCCGGTGCTGTCCAGATTACGATTGCCTGGGGTCTCGCCGTTATGGTTCCTGCCTTTATCTTCGGCGCAGCCTCCGGTGCACATTTTAACCCGGCACTTACCATCGCACTTGCTGCGGACGGCAGCATGTCCTGGAGCATGGTTCCCGGTTATCTCATTGCACAGTTTGCCGGTGCTTTTCTTGGTGCCTGTCTGGTATACATCCTGTTCAAAGGACAGTTTGATGCAACCGAAGACAAAGCCACAAAACTTGGTGTGTTCTGTACCGCACCATCCATTCCGAACACCGGTCTTAATATCTTAAGTGAAGCGATCGGAACTTTCGTTTTAGTTTTTGCCATCAAAGGCATGGCTCAGGTTCCAAACTTAGATGACGGTATGGGCAAACTTCTGGTATTCGGCATTATCGTTTCCATTGGTATGTCACTTGGCGGACTGACCGGATATGCGATCAACCCTGCAAGAGATCTTGGTCCTCGTCTGGCACATGCTGTATTGCCGATCAAAGACAAGGGCTCTTCCAACTTTGGATATGGTCTGATCGTTCCGATCATTGGACCGATCATCGGTGCTTTAGCAGCCGTGCTGGTATACGGACTGATCCCATGGTAAACAAAAAAAATAGAAGGTATGCAATGCATACCTTCTAAAAAAAAGAGTGTGCATTTTACGCACACTCTTTTTTTTCTAACATCATCATAATGTAACCTGTATCCTGTACGATCTTTTTGTCGTCCAGTTTTCTTCTGCGATAAATATAATCAAGCATATAATAGCCAAAGGATGTTGCAAAAATATCCATGCAGGAATCCCACTCCCTGACATTAGCCGGATCCTTTGTATTTGCATCATCCACAAGAAGCTGCTCCATCTGCTCCTGCAAGGATGCCTTGACATGGCGGATGATCCGTGGCCATTCGATCTGGCTTACAATTTTCTCATAGAACGGACGGTTTTTCTCGATCACATGAAAGATCTCACAGACCCATTCTTCCAGTGAGTCGTACTCTTTTTCTGCGATCGGCTGTTTGAAATCCTTTTCCATGATCCATTCCAACACATCATAGATGTCCTTAAAATGATAATAAAAGCTCTGTCTGCTCATGCCTGTCGCCTCCATGACATCCTGGATCGTAATCCTGGAAATATCCTGTCTGCGCATCAGCTGTTTTACACAATCTGCTATTTTTCTCTTTGTCGTATCACACATAGTCTTACCCCTTTCTTTCAAAAATCACTTCTCCTGTCTGGGTCATCGGATCTCTCCCCCGAAAAACAGAAAAAAGAGCTCGACTATAAACTAACATTGCTGTTATCCATAGCCTGCTCTCATCATCTCATGGCTTCTTATTCTATTTTATTATATCCGACAACATTGCGGTTTAGAACCGCTTTCTCTGACTCTATTATAGTAGCAAAATCAAAAAAGTGCAACCCATTTCTTTTTGTTTGCGTTTCCCAAAACCTTGTGTTTCCCTCTCTAATATATTATAATAGCAACTGTCATAAAACAGAAAGTTGGTACACTATGAAAACGATTATCAAATGGCCCGGCGGAAAATCACGCGAGGTTGAGAAGATCAAACATCTGATCCCGGAATACGACCGATATATCGAGCCTTTTTTCGGCGGCGGTGCCGTCTTTTTTTATCTACAGCCAAAGCATGCCATCATCAATGATATCTCTCCAATGCTGATCCGTTTCTATCAGCTGGTAAAGGCGCAGGATGCTTCGTTTCATCACTATCTGCTCGCCTACCACGAGAGTTTCCAGTCGCTGCTTGCCGCAGCCACCCTGCATGAGGCAAAGATCCTGGATGCCTATCTGAGTCATTCAGATTCTGCGATCAAAGCTGTTGTGACCGAAGTTTTAAACCAGTCCCTTCTTTCGGAAGATCTCATTTTAGACCGGACTGAATTTTATAAAACAGTTACTTTCTGTGTGAAGGATAAATTTAACCGCACCGAGAAAAACAACAAAAAGTCTCCCTTTACTGAGGAAGACTTAAAGGAAAATTTAAAAACCGGTTTCTCAAGCGGTTTCTACATTTATTTCCGCAATATTTATAACCGGCTCGCCTTACATCAGCTGGAAGCCGAAGAAACCTTTGTAATCGCGAATTTTTATTTTATCCGGGAATATTGTTATGGTTCGATGTTCCGTTACAACGCGGCTGGTGAATTTAACATTCCCTATGGCGGTATCAGCTACAACCACAAAGATTTCCTAGCCAAGATCAATGCGATCTTCCAGCCGGAAACTGCAGAACTGTTTGCAGATACGACCATCTGTAATCAGGATTTTGAGGAACTGTTTCAGGGGCTTACCTTAACGTCGCGGGATTTCATCTTTTTAGATCCGCCATACGACACGGAGTTTTCCGATTATGAAGGACGTGATTTTACCAAAAACGACCAGGTGCGTCTGGCAAATGTCCTAAAGAACACCAAAGCACAGTTTATCCTGGTCATTAAAAATACGGACTTTATCTATCAGCTTTACAAAGATGATTTCCGTATCCTTTCCTTTGATAAAAGTTATACTTACAATGTCCGAAGCCGGAATGACAGGAAAGTCGAGCATCTGATCATTACCAATATTCCGGAACAATAGATTGCATGCTTTGCCAATATTCTATCATCATAAATAAGAGCCGCGTAGCGGCTCTTATTCGATTCCTGCCCAGCGGTAGCCGCTGCCCCATATCGTCTTAACCGGATCGATCCCGATCTGCTTAAATTTTTTTCTTACGGAATAGATATACTCCGTGATCGTACGAAGCTGGGTATCTGAGTCGATCTCATACAGACATTCATACAGCCTTTCCTTGGAAAAGATGCTGCCCGCATTTTTTGCAAGTACCCGACACATCCTGTATTCGCTGCGGGTCAGCGATATCCACACGCCATTTTCCCCGATCGCATACTCTGCCTCATCAAACAGCATGTCGCCGATCTGCTCTACCTCTTTTCCCGGATTTTTTCTCTGCAACGCCACCTTGACCCGTGCGGTCAGCTCCTGCATTCGAAGCGGCTTTATGACATAATCATCTGCCCCTGCAAGCAGGCTCTCAACGATATCCTTTTCTTTGTTTTCCGCAGAAAAGATAATGACCGGACAGGCAGCCTTTTCTTTTAACCGCGTGATAAAGCTGTATTTTTGCTGACTGACATCAATTAGTTCTGTTAAGATCAGATCATAATTTGGAAGGCGTTTCTGCTCTGCCTCATCAATATAATTTCTGGTATATACCTGATAACCCTCCCTCACCAGCCGGCTCTTTACGATCTGTAAACTGTTGACATCCTCATCTACCACCAAGATCTGTTCCATTGTGCTCCTCCTGTTTTCTTATACCTGTTTTACTGCTGCTGCAACTCTGCCATCCGATATTCGCCGTTGATCTCCACTGCGATCTTCGATGCCGTATCTTCGCCCTGTATCTCGTAAACATTTGTATAAGTCCAGTCTGCACGTTTCTGCTTTGCTTCCCCATCTCCCGTCCAGTCTATTTTTTTCAAGGTTTCCTTTGGAATTGCTTTACCGGTCTGCATGTCAAACGTTACCTGCGTCCCGATACATGCCAGATAATTTCCCAGCAAGTCCCCCGATATGGTCTCCTCTGTGATCTGATAGATCCCGTGTGAGCCAAGTATCTGGGTTGCATTTTCCAGATTCACCACAAACGTTTCTTCTTCCTCCGTTCCTCCCAGCAGGTCTGCCACCTGCAATATGCCATCCGCTTCCTCCGGTGCCCGCACCGCTTTACGGAACACACCGTCAATGTCAGCTAACAGCACCCCCTCTTCTGCTGTCGTATAGATATTTAAGATCGAAATTGTCCTGCCATTTCCGACGTCAAACAGCTTTCTCACATAGCCAACGAGACTCCCCACATCTTCCTGTGACACACTCTCGGAAAGCACCGTGTACCATTCACCGCTGTAACAGATCTTAATCTCTTCCCCCACGTCCACCTCGCATGCTTCTCCCTTCTCCTGTATGGAAAGAAGCTGGTTCTCTTTTGTCTGACATCCTGCGAAAAGCAGAACTCCCAAAAGGGCGATCATACCGCATGCGATCCTGCTACGTCTCATAAACTTTTCTGCCCTCCCATCTTAAAAACCACTGAACAAAGACCACTACGGCAGCTACGGTAAGCAGGGCACAGACACCCCATTCTGCCGCATGTCCGGTTACACTCTGCTGCAACACATCCTTACACCAGTTGATCTGCCACGCAAATGGAAGATACCAGAATATCCCCGTTAGTGTGATATTGCTGTAAATGATCGCCTGTAAGCTCTCAAATACGCCGAAAAACACCGAGATCCCGATGCCCCATTTCAGGTTTAAAAAAAGATGGAACACATAAAGCAATACCGCAAAAACAGCCATGCCAGACAGTGCAAAAAAGAATGTTCCATATCCACCAGCCCTTATGAAAAGCAGGGAAAAGACTCCAAAACAGGCGGCAAGCAGTAACAGTGCAAGTGCTCCCATTCCCCACAGGAAAAACAGCTTTGTGAGGATTGCTCTGCCTCTCTTTTCTTCGGAAAGGATCGTATAAAATCCGGTTGCTTCCTCCTGTGCAACCATGATCCCTGTCATAACACTTGCCAAAATTGGAAAAATAGTTGCTGTAATTTCCAGAATAAGCCGGAACCGGTTTGTTTCGCTCTGCGTGACATAAGAGGTAAAGTAATACCCAAAAACAACTGCGCCAGCGACCGGAAACAGCAGATGACACCAGAAAAAGGGAGTCCGTCTCAATTTTATGATCTCCGCATACATCATGCACTACCTCCCTTCTCCGCCTTTTCTGACAAATGCTCTTGCCTCAAGCACAGTAAGCAGTGCAAAGAAAAGAACGGACGCTGCAAGGATCAATAATACACTTCCATTTTTCTGCTGTAAGCTCTCCTGCCAGACCCCATTGATGCCAATGCCCATCCAGTATTCTGCCAGCTTCGCGCTCCAGCAGTACGGCCAGATCCACCAGAGGGAACTGTTTCCAATGGTGGCTATGGTGAACAGTCCGATCAGCGTATTTGCCGCCACCGTAACAACCATCCCACATTTTCGCAACAGCAGAAAACACCACGGGATCTGCCAGAGGGAAGTCAGAATGATAAGGCTGCTTCCCACTAACATTTTCCCAACACTAAATACGACAAGCTGGGGCGAGAGCACATGCGGAATGGATAAAAGCACTGCAAGCACCAGACCGGAGACAAACAGTTTTTCTGCCACAACCAGTGTTCTCGCCATCTCATACCGCCCCAGTTGAAGCGGGAGTGAAAATACGCCATAATATTTTCCTGCGCGCTCCTCTTTCTGCACCGAAAGCACACATAAGATTGCGATCGTTCCCTGAAGCAGGAACGAATACCACCAGTACAGCCCCATATACTGGATCCCGATAAAGCCGCCCGCTAAAAATGCAAAACCTGCCGCACAAAAAGGTGCGATCACCAACAGACGGTTGAACATGGAATGTTTCAATGTCAGATGTTCTGCCCTTAAATACTGCATTTATGCTCCCCTCCTGTGTGTTCTTACAATATCCATAAAGATCTCTTCCAGATCTTCCCCTTCGTGGAACGCACTTTCATAGCACAGTTCCCCGTCTGCAATAATCCCGATGTGGTCGGCAACCTGTTCCACCTCGCTTAGGATATGGCTGGATAAGATCACCGTCATTCCCTTTTTCGGGAAGGTGCGTATCAGTTCGCGCAGCTCCTCGATTCCAACCGGATCCAGTCCATTGGTCGGCTCATCTAAGATCAGAAGTTTCGGATGATTTAACAGTGCAACCGCAATCCCAAGCCGCTGCTTCATCCCGAGCGAAAACTGCCCGGCGCGTTTCCTCCCGGTGTCTTTTAGTCCTACGATCTCCAATACCTCATGGATGCGCTCTTCCGGTACCGAAAGCAGTAACGCCCGCACCTTTAAATTTTCATATGCCGTCAGGTTCGCATAAAGCGGCGGCATCTCGATCAGTGCCCCGATATCCTTCAGATCCGCTCTCGACCAGACATGCCCCTTATAATAAATGGCACCGCCGGACGGCTTTAAGATCCCGGTCAGCATCTTTAACGTGGTCGATTTTCCTGCTCCATTCGGCCCTAGCAGCCCGTAAATGGAACAGTCCGGAATATGAAGTGATATCCCATTCACGGCATGCTGCCCCTTAAATGTTTTGCTCAGTTGATGTGTTTCTAAGATCAGTTCTGTCTTGTTTTCCTGCATTTTAAATGATCTCCTCCTTCCACTATGGTTAGGATACCGTTCATTTATCAAGATTTCTTTAAGATAGGAAAAAATATTGCAGCAAAAAAGCGTTGGACAAACGACTTGTCCAACGCTTTTTTTGTTTTATCCGCAATAATAGAATATCGGCAAAGCTTACCTTCTATTATTTAGAGATGTTGATGTGGCATCCACAGGTTACTGTTTTAATGAAGCAGGTCTGAAGTGCGCCTGTGATACATCCACCTGTGCAAAATGATTTGCTCTTCCACTGCACATCTACATCTCCGTTTGCTGCTTTCTTTGTTACGTCAAGATCAAAATCGTTTAATTTTGCCATTTTAGAACCCTCCTAAAATCATTGAAATATTTTTATGTACTGTATTGAAGTCCGCGCGTCTTTTCTTCAACAATTTTACTATAGGACATATTTATCAAATGAAAATCAAGAAATGGCTGTTTTTTATTTTTTTACAGGAATTTGGATGATGGCCTCTGCTCCGGTCTGATCCACCCGGTTACGAAGGAATAATTTCCCCTGATGCCTTCTCACCACCATATCGGTAATGTAGAGTCCCATTCCAATGTGCAGGTCTGCCGTGACACTCCGGTTTTTCTCTTCCATAAAGAAAAGCTCTCTGCCGTGCTCTAATGCCTCCCTGGAAAAGCCCTCTCCGCTGTCCCGGATGCAAATCATAAGGTTCTCCCCGCTTTGCTCTGCCACAAATTCGATCTCTCCTCCCTCTTTGGTATAGCGGATGGCATTTCCGATCAGGTTCATCACCGCCCGCTCTAGCATCATGGGATCGCCCCACAGGGTGGGCAGGTCATTTTCCATCTCCCCGCTCCAGTTTATATTTTTTGCATGGCAGAGCAGCTGTCCCTGCTCTCCTATCTTTTGCAGAAATGGCTCCACCTGGATGGGCACAAACTGATATTCATACTCTGCCTCGACCTTTGCCAGTTCCATCAAAAGCCTGATATAATCCGTCATCCGTTCTGCCGCCTCCGATGCCTGTCTGACCTCGTGTGACTGCTCCTTGGACAGGGTACTGTCAGCGAGCAGATCCAGATTTCCCTGCAATACGGTAAGCGGTGTCTTGATGTCATGGGCCAGTGCCGCAATCTGTTCCCGCTGCTGTTTTTGCACACTCCACTGTTTTTCTAACGACCGTTTCAGTTTATCTTTCATCTCCGAAAAAGAATGAAGCACTTCATCAAATTCCTTAATAGCAGAGTGCCCGACTTCAAATTCCAGATTTTGCTCCGCGATCTCTTTTGTCGCTGTAAAAAGCGGCGCAAGCTGCCGCACCAGTCTTTTTTCAAACCGACGGATCAAAAGGAGCACATAACTGATCGCATTGAACACCATCAATCCCACCATCAGATGTTCCGGAGTCGGAAGATGCTCCTGCATCCATTCACTGGCATAGCCGGAGCCGATATCGTACTGCAGCACAATGCGCGCGGTGCCACGCTCGACCACCAGATAACTCCGACTCATCCCATAGGATCTTCTGCCATCCCGCACATAGGTCACGGCTGCCTCCTGCTCTTTTTCCGTCATCGTCGCTTTCTTGGGCTGATACTGCTCATCCAGTACCACATAGCGCAGTCTTGCCGACAGCGTTGACAGCACCGTATCGGTGTTTTCCACATTTTCTAACATCTGTGCGACCGCGTTTGCTTCCTTTTCTCCGGTATCTGCATAATTGATGGCTCCCACATTCACCAGAAAAAGCAATAACAGCCATGGAACCACGATCGCAATGAGAAGTCCGGTTAAAAGCCCGGTCATAAAACGCCAGAATACGGCACGCAGTGTTGTTATTTTTCTTTTTCCCATTTGTATCCTATCCCCCATACGGTCTGTATCGGCTGTACCTGATATTTTTCGAATTTTGCCCGGATATTCCTTATGTGTGTTGAGATCGTCATATTATCACTCTCCCCAAACACATCAAAAACCGCTTCGTAGATCTGTTCTCTGGAAAACACCTGCCCCCGGTTTTTGGCGAGGTATTCGCAGATCAGATACTCACTTTTCGTAAGGGAGATGACATTCCCCAACACCTTTACCGTCTTTTCATCCAGATCGATCTCGATGTCTCCAAATCGCAGCGCATGATGATGTTCCCTCTTTTCCCGCCTCAAATGCGCATTGACCCTTGCCCTAAGTTCCGCGATTCGAAACGGCTTCATCAGATAATCATCTGCCCCGATCGCAAGCCCGTAGGTAATGTCTTCCTCCAAGGTCTTTGCCGTAAGAAAGATGATCGGGCAGTCCACCCGGTCTCTGATCTTCTGACAGAACGAAAAGCCATCCACCTGTGGCATCATGATATCCAGTAACATCAGGTCATAATAGTTAAGCTGCTCTGCTGCCACTTCCGTCGGGCTGGTCTGACAGGTCACCACATGCCCGTCCTTTTCGAGTCCTTTTTTGATCACTTCAAGGATGGCAGCCTCATCGTCCACCGCTAAAATTCTTGCCATGTTTTCTCCCTCCCGTACTTTATTTTTATCCGATCAAAAATGCCTTTTTCCATGGATTTTTCCCCGGATGTGCTGCCTCTAACAGAGTCAGGCACACACCGGCAGCTCCATTTAAAAGTCCAATATCTTCCTCCCTTTGCAGTTCGCCGCTTGTCCGATCAAATTCATAGTTATAAAATCCATAGGAGTAAGCAGGATCATAATAACTCCATATTTTTTCCAGTAGTTCTTCTTTCTCTGCCCCAAAAAGCGGTTTTTGCAGTTCCTGTTCGGTTCCCTGCAGCACTGCGTAAATTCCTGCATAACCATGACAGAGTGTCGGCGAAAATATACCGTGGATCTCTGTCAGTGCCTGTCTCATCTGGCGGATCGCGTCCGTGATGATCTCCTGCCGTCCCAGTGCTTTTCCTGCCAGAAGCATCGCATAGCAGATGCCAAATGAGCCGTAGCACCACGCATCCCGCCGCACGATATTTTGATCGGTCAGCCTGTGTTCTGCCACCTCATGAAAATCAAGCTGTCCTTTCCAGAACTCCTGCTCCCCATCTGTGGAACAAAACTCCTGATAAAACGCCAGAATCCGCTCGAGTGCTTCCCGATGCCCCGGCACACGGATGCCCATTTCAAAAAGCCTTGCCAAGACCGCGAGTGGTCCCCCGATGCCGTGGGAAAGGCTCGTGTTAAAATTGCCATCCGGAAAGAGCAAAGATTCCTCCCTGCTGAACTGCTTTTCTGCCGGAAGATGCCAGCCGGGCACCTGATATCCGAGGACTGTGATCTCTCTGGTTAAAAAAATGAGTGCCTGTGCACCTTTTTCCAATATGGCACGCACCTTTTCGTCCTCTGCAAAAAGCGTCAGATAGCTTAACATCCCGCTGATCCCTTCCATCGTATCATAAAAAAGGCAGTGTGTCCCACTGCCCTGACAGATCTCTGCAATTCCTTTTTCGACGCCCTCTATCACACCGCCTGTTATGGTTTTTATCAGTTTCTGATAATCCCTGCCCCCATTGGAAACGCAGTAAGCTCCAAGCCCCATCCCGGCGAGCCCGGAAAACATCGAACTGCTGAAAGTTCCATGTTCATTGAGATAGGAAACGCACTGCCCCAGACAGCCGCGCGCCAGTTCCACAAAACGTTCCTCACCCGGATACAGCTCCATTAATTTTCCAAGTAACAGGCAGATGCCGGGGAGCCCGCCGCTTAAGGTTGTCTGCTCCCACCCCTGCTTTTTTTGCTGTTCCTCTGCGATCCGTTCTGCCAGTGTTTTTAACAACTTTTCTTTTTCATCCTGCATAACCCATACTCTCCCTGTCGTAGTTTTCCGCCTGATACAGCTCCCTGTATACCTCACAGGTTGCCAGCAGTTTTTCATGTTTTCCAACGGCAACGATCTCGCCCTCTTTCATCACGATGATCTTGTCTGCCATCTGTGCCGCGTTCAGCCGGTGTGAAATGTAAACCCCGATCTTGCCCTGGGACAGCTCGAAAAAGCTTTGGAATACTTCCCGCTCCGATACCGTATCAAGGGCGGCGTTTGGCTCATCTAATATGTAAAAGGATGCTTCCTTAAAATAGGTGCGCGCCAGTGCGATCTTCTGCCATTGCCCCTGTGATAACTGTCTGCCGTTTTCAAACCAGTTACCAAGCTGCATATCAAGCGCATACGTCTGATTCTCTTTTTTGAGTGCCTGTAAATGAAGGCGGTCCAGGATCTGTTTCATCCGCTCTGTGTCCTGCATTTTTTCGATACTGCCAAACCCGATGTTTTCCTGCATCGTCATTTCATATTTGACAAAATCCTGAAACAGTACCGATAGCTGTGCATGATAACTGTTCCGGTCGATCTGTTTTAAGGGTGTTCCATTGATCAGGATTTCTCCCTCATCCGCCTCATAAAGCCCCGCCAGAAGTTTTAACATCGTACTTTTGCCGGAACCATTCGGTCCGACCAGAGCGACCGTCTCCCCCCTGTGAAAAGATAAATTGACGTTTTTTAACAGTTTGCCCCCATTCGGGTACGAAAAAGATAGATTTTTGACAACAACATCCTGGATCTTTCCAATTTTTTCCTCTCCCTCTTCCGTCTGCTGTCCTCTGCTGTACTCTAAAAACGAAAACAACAGATCCATATAGAGTGAACAGCTGTAAATGCCATAAAGGTTCTGCATGAACTGCTGGGAATTGCTCTGGATCAGTCCGATGCTGCGGATGTAACTGATGACATTTCCAACCAAAATCTTTCCGGTGTATGCTGCAAAGAGTGCAAAGCCAATGATACAAAATCCGATTCCCTGTACGATGACTTCATAGACCATCTGAAAAAGCGTTTTCCAGTTTAAGATCTGCTGATTCTGTTTTAAAAATCCTTCGGATACTTTTCTGTATTTTTCCAGCAGATAATCCCGGATCCCTAAAACCGAGATCTCTTTAAAAGAAAAATCTCTGGTCAGAAGATGGCTGAGATACCATACTTTCCGCTCCTCTTTCGCACGGTTCCACATCATCTCAAATTCGCTCCTGCCGATCCGAAGATAATAAAACATGGAGAGGACCGGCACAATCAGAAGGATCAGTGCTGCAAGCGGCTGCCAGAAAAACAGATAACAGACGGAAGAAAGCATCGTGATCACCGCTGTAATCATCCCAATGAGAGAAAGCAACATCTGATAAGGACGATATGCGATCTCACCGGTGATCTTTTCGATCCGGTCATACATTTCTGCAGTCTCAAAATCCCGAAGTGACATTTTTGAGCACTCATCCAATACAAAATAATGCAGACGATACTGCAGCAAATACTGATAACGGCTCTGCACATATGCCTGCAGTTGCCCGATTGCCTCCGCAATGAAGTTTGCAACAATATAGATTCCAAAGAGAATGCCGGTCATCCGAAACGACTCATGCAGCACCAGCGAGTTGATAAACTCCTGCGACAGATACAGGGTGAGGATCGGCAGGATACCGACCAGAACACTAAACCCTAACAGTCCCAAAAAACACCCCTTATCCACACGCGCCAGCAGCCGGAACGTTTTCGGCAGTTCTCCAAATGCCTTCCACAGCTCACGAAACTTCACATTTCCCTGTTCCATATCCACCCTTCTTTCCCAATACATACTTTTTCGCATACAATACGCTTTCCGCCAATGTCATGACCTTTTTCTCCAGATCACGGTTGGTGCCAAGCAGTCTGTTACAGTGCAGATGAAGCACACTGGCAACAATATCGTTTTTTTCCAGATCCGACACCTGTCCCTTCATTGCCTCGCGGTAACGGATCACAGCTTCCTTTCGTTTTTCCCAGAGTGGATAAAGCCAGCTTCCATCCTCACTTTGACAAAATCCCATCCAGTCCGTTTCAATATCCAGTTGTGCGATCAGTCTCTGTTTCCGCTCTTTCCACTCCTTTTCGTAGATCGTGTCGTGATAATTTGCTTCCAGAAAGGCAAGCTGCTCTGGCAGCGTTTCATAAAAACCTGTCACATAAAACAGTACGGATGCCGCTGCGATCTCTTCTAACTCCATCCCCACAGTGTGAAACCGGCGGTTCTGTATAATCTGTGCCACCACAGTGCTGTCTGCAAAAAATAACTGCTCTGCCTTTTCAATCAGTCCGATGCCGCCATAACGCTCCACTTCTCTTTCATACGGCACGATCGCAAGATCTCCGATCACTTCTTCTTCCAGCAGTCCTCTGCTCCACTCCATCACAACCGGCAGTATCGCATAAAGCTTTTCGCTCTCCCCATAAAACCGCAGCCTCACATGGGGTTTCGGGTCTGCGTAACGCATGAAAAAGCTGTCCACACCGTAAGTCTTTTTCATCTCTTCGCAGAAATCTGTCAGATGACATGCGATCAGTTCCTCTTCCCTGTGGCTGCTGCCATACAGTTTCAGATAGAGCCATTCCTGCATCGGATATGCCATATGAAGGTTTCTGGCACAGGTCTTCCCGGTCAAAGCCTCCTGATTTTTCTGCGGTCTTTCCCTGCAGAAGAACGGCACCACGAGCTCGGTTGCATAACGGTCGTCTCCCTCCCAGCCGACTGCCTCCCCCGCTTCCATCCGCTCAAGGGTAAGCTCTGTTCCAATGCCTTTTTTCCATTCCTCATAGAGCATGGAAAGAGAAAGGTCTGTGGAGAGATCAAGCGGCAGACGGTTGTCCGCTGCGGTCAGATACAGTTTTTCCGGTAGCTGTTCTCTCTTTGCAAATGCAAGAAACTGCTTTTTAAATTCCTCCAGGCTCTGTTTTTTCATCACAATATCATCCTTGGAAAAAGTCCAGGTCTCCGGCGATACCACGATATCTTCAAACCGGATCTCCGGCACATGGGAAAATTCGCGAAACGCATATTTCCATGGAAGCTGTGCCCATCCGTCCGTCCCTGCCACTGCGATCTCCTGCAAAAAGCGCAGTGCATTGGGCTGTAACATGATGTTAAACATATGATTGGTCTCAAAGATCAGCTCCTGTCCGTTTCTTTGATCCTTTGCATAAAAACGTTCCTCGCAGATCCCGATCACGATATCTTCTAATGTGATCGCACGGCTTTTTCCCTCTTTGGCACCGGTAAATAACGTCAGTTCATACTCCTTGTCCGATCTTGCCCGGACGATATTTCCACTCCTTGGATCCGATGGTAAAAAACTGATGTTACAGCGGACCGCTCCCTCCTCTAACACTTCTTTTTTCTTTTCTTCCAAAAACAGCAGCGCATCTTTTAATTCCTCCGACAGACCAGAAAATCTTCCCAGTGTCTTTCCTGCTCCAAACGAGCCGCAGTTTGCACCAAGCGAAAGATAAGGTTTGCCCTCTTTTTCCTGCAAAACAAAATAAAGCTCCATCGAAGCTGGAATTTCCTCCGGTTTTAACTCTTCTTTCATCCACGGCTTTAATTCTTCCTCCCGCAGAATGATCGGAGTCTGCTCCCGCACTGCCTTTTCATAGCATCGTTGCAGATAACGGTTTAGCCCCGGCTGATTTTTCTCCCGCAGTGAGACTTCCTCATAGAAATCATTCTGCGGATGCAAATAGCCGTAAGGTGCTCCGATCCCAAGTTCCGGATCTAACAGTTCCAGCAATGGAACTTCTCTCTTGTAACCATATTTTTCTAAAAATTTATCCCGATACTCATCGAGTGCCGTCCGTCTGTCCGTATTGCCGGCAGAAAGGCGCACAAAAGCAGAGGCACACCGTCTCATCTGCCCCGCGAGTTCTTCTCCGATCGTTACCTCTGCTCCCTGAAGCAGAGTATCTACCTGTATGTAATTCGTTCCGGCATGCAGCTTTTTCATTGCTGCTTTTAAGACAGAAAGCTGTTCCGTGCCCTGCCCGATCCCAGTCCTTTCATATGACACGCGCAGCTCATCAATCTGTCTAAAGCTTTCCGCCTCGCTAATCAGTCCTGCATCCTGACACCGCTTCGCAACATAGCGCAGTTGATCTTCACAGTCAAACGGCGGTCTTAAATTTGAAATAAGGATCTCTTTTTCTGACAGTTCTTTTAAATAGCCTGTGATCTGCTGCTCTTTGGCATCTGGATACGCAGACTGGATTGCTGTCCGGATCGTTTCATAGCTCTGCGGTCTTTTTGCAGTCTCGCGAACCAGTTCTAACAGATTTGTATTCCGGACACTGACCTCTTCCACTGATTTTTCCATCGAATAGAGCAGGTTCACGCGGCTTCCCTTCTGATAGCATGCCCCATTCCAACAAAAATGCAATGCCTCCGGTTCTGTCTCTTCCAGATGCCGGATCTCCTCATACAGCCACTGCATATCGACGTTTACTTTTTTGCAGTATAAAGCATGAGTTCCGTCAAACCGGGTTTTGTCCCCGAACTTCCCGATCCCCGCTGCTGCAAACAGTCCAAACGGAGTTGTCCGCACCAGACTTCTGGCATAATATTTCATGACGGAAGTTTTAAGAGCTTCCCGTTTTTTTACCGAAAGCTGCTCTGGCTTATTACAATACAGATCCATTGTTTCCATCATAGAGGGGCTTGCAACCGCAACTTTTTCCAGAAAGCCCGGATCTTTACATGCTTCCTGCACTTCCTGCTCACTGTAACAGAGCTGCCGCTTCGGTTCCGTTGTCCGGCGAACCATAAAGATATCACCATTTAAGAGTAAGTCTCTCATTTCTTCCGTCCTCCCATCCTGATCTTTTACTTTAACTTAACAGTAAATTATCAAGATTTTATCAAGATACGGAATGGAAACGCTATTCCCGTATTTTCTGATAGCCCTTTGGTATCCGCCTGGTAAAGATCTGTTTCCGATATACAATAAGCAGCATGACCAGAATGATTGCTGCCAAAACACCTGCCATTGCGATCCACTGCCCCTTCGTGATCATACTGAGATTAAAACAGCGGATATTGATCCACATCTGGTTGATATTCGCATTACCGGCTTCATCAAAATACAACATGACTGCACTGCGGGCAATCTCTTCCCCGGACGGATACTGTGCTGCCAGCTGGCGGTGTACCTGCTCTGCCGGTGCTGTGATGACATAGTTTTCATCCTCTGCATCCCCGGAGAAAAAATAGCCGACCGGATATTCGACCACATCCGTTTCATCCTCTTCTGCTGCATAGTTCCAGTTCGCATAGTCAAATACCAGATTACTGTCTCCACCTGCGATCGCAGACGTATAACCGATGTAATACATATTGCGGACTGCATTATCCGGTCTTGAAAGGAAATTGATAAATGCTTCTGCCGCCTGTTTCTTGTCCGCGTCCTCTCCAATGCCGCTCTTTAACATGACCCAGCCGTCAAACCAGAGGTTCGTACATTCTTCCGGCACTGCCCAATTCAGATAAAAGCCGTCTTCCTCTGCCTGATCCATCGCATAGACTGCATCCCCGGACCACTGGACATTCGCCAGTACTTTTCCACTGATCATATCTGCTTTTCCACTGTCTGTCTCAAAGGAATACACATTTGCCCGGATCTCTTTTAATTTCTGCTCTGCTTTATCAATGGTCTCCTTATCGGTATCGTTCATAACCTGCGAAAGTTTCTCGCTGTAATCCGCTGCATTTTTAAAGGTATCACTGGTGAGCAGATCTTTCTGTAAGATCGCAAGAGTCGGGAAATAGGCATCCCTGACATTATCCTTGATCGTAACCTGACGGTAGAATTTGTCATTTGCAAGGATCGACCAGGTAGATGCTTCCTCTCTGCTGACTTCCTTTGGATTATAAACAATACCGGTCACGCCCCACATATAGGCTGCCGCATAGTCTGACCATAATTTACCATCGATCTCATTGCTTTCAAAGACTCCTTCGATATACGGTGATATGCCATTCACGTAATAATGTTTTTCATCCGACGGATCAGAAAAGGAAGCAGATAACGGTTCGAGTTTATCCTCCTTTAACAGCTTCATGATCATATAATCGGAAGGGCACACCAGATCATAGACATTGCCGAGGTTTAATCTGCTGTATAGTTCCTCATTTGTGCCAAATGTAGAATATTCGACCTTTACGTTCACTCCATAATTTTCATAGTACCAGGTCTCAAAGTCCTGAACGAGAGAATTTTCTCCAAAAATGCGCTGTCCCTCAAGGTCGATCGCTTCGTCCTCATCCCAGCCGCCTTCATCGATATATTCTTCCCAGTTGCAGACCCGCAATGTCACGGTCTTTGCCTCTGCTTTTACATAAGGGACTGCCAGAACCGCCATGACTGCCACCAGAAATCCAACGATATAGTTTCTCTTTGTCTCTTTCATTTGTTTCGTTTTCCTCGCTTTCTGCGCAAAGCGCAGCAACCTCTACGTTTTAAGACCTAGTCCTGTTTTTTACGTGCGATCAGATTTTCAATGAAAACGATCGCCAGTATCACGATAAAAATAACGGTAGACAATGCCCAAAGTGCTGTCTTGATCTCGGTGTGAGAGCCTTTGGTCGCATTTACCACATAGGTACTGATCGTATCGAATGTGGCTGGTTTCGTGTAGGTTGTAATGAAATAATCATCTAACGATAAGGTAATGGAAAGCATGAAACCGGAAATAATCCCCGGGAAAAGCTGTGGGATCACAACCTTCCGCAGTGCCAGTCCTGCACTTGCACCAAGATCCAATGCAGCTTCATAAATGCTGTTATCCATCTGTTTTAATTTGGGAAGCACAGACAGGTAAACAAACGGTGCCTCTAATACCACATGACCGATGATCAGTGGGAAAAAGGACTCCTTGTCCATTCCAAATACAATGATCAAAAGCACACAGAGGGAAAATCCGGTCACAACCTCAGCATTGACCACCGGGATCTGATTTACCATATCGATCAGATGTCTGGGGGCTTTTTTGCTGTAAAATGCACCGATCGCACCGATCGTTCCAAGTAACGTTGCAAGCAGAGCCGAACCAAATGCCAGCGCAAAGGTTCCGCCGATCATTCCGAGCAGCTCTTCACTTGTAAACAACGTCACGTAATTTTTCAGTGAGAAATGTCCTGCCGTTCCAATCGTTGCCGTATCGGTAAAACTGTATACCATCAGGATCAATACCGGAAGGTACATAAACAATAACACGATTGCCAGCCAGGAAGAACGTAATACCTTTTTCATCATAAGATTGCCCCCCTGTTCGTCTCTTCCTCTCCAAAGCCATTCGTCACCCAGGTCAGGATGAAGATAATGACTAACAACACGATCGAGATCATGGAACCGCTGTGCCAGTCATACGCATTAAAGTAACTGCCGATCAGACTTCCCATGATATAAGTGCTGTTGTAGAGCATATCCAAAATGACATAATTTGTCATGGATGGCAGAAATACCATCGTCACGCCACTGATCAGTCCCGGCACACTCAGCGGGAGCGTTACCTTTAAAAAGGTCAGGGCTGCATTTGCGCCCAGATCCGCTGCTGCCTCCAGATAAGAATCATCTAATTTGCTCAGTGTTGTATACAAAGGCAGGATCATAAAGGGCAGGAAATCATAAGTCATTCCAAGCACGGTATTGAAAAACGGATGGTAGGCAAGGTTGCCCTCCAACATCGTAAGTACCTCTTTTAATGCCACCACACGCAGGGTAAAGTTGATCCACATCGGTGCGATAAAAAGCAGCAGCAGGATCGATTTTCTTTTGATCTGGCTCTTTGCCAGAATGTATGCGACCGGGTATGCAACCAGCGTACAGCATATAGTAACTGCCACTGCTACAGCAAGACTGTAGCAGAGCGTACCGATCGTATTTGGACTTTCAAAAAATCCCAGAAAATTCTGCATGGTAAATCTGCCTTCCCCATTGGTAAAGGCATAGGACAGTATCACAAACAGCGGTGCCACGACAAAGCATAACAGGAACACTGCATACGGAATACTTAACTGTTTTCTTGAAAAGCGCAGGTTCATGTTCTTACTCCTTTCCCGTCTCTGTTGCAAAAGAAAGTTCGATCCGGTCTTTCGGGATCATCAGGCGGACATAGTCATTTTCATTCCACAGATATTCATCATGCAGGTGGATATCTTCATCGTCTTTCGTCCGGACGATATAGTGGTAATGGTCTCCTTTGTAAATGAGGGATACGATGTGACCGCAGATGCCTTCCTCGGTCTCTGTATCATCGCTCATGGATACCGCAGTTACCGGGATCTTAACGGTTACTTTCTCACCTGCCGTATGGATCTCATTTCCCTGTGCATCCACCAAAATGTTATTCTCATCAAAGTAAGAACCGTCATATAGCTGTGTGACATCACACTCATACTCGCCACCTGCAAATACAACAGTATAATTTCTGGTCAGCTCACCCTCGAAGATATTGTGGTTGGTCTCTGCTAAAATAACATGGATACCATCCGGCTCAATACACATGCCGATCGTATCGCCCTCTTTGGCACTCCTGGTGCTCTGGATCACGACTTCATTGTCTCCGGACTCCACGATGATCTCATAGTGCATTCCCTTAAAGATCACGGAATTGACAAGACCAGTGATCGTACCGTTCTCCGGTTTTGTCATGATCACATCCTCCGGTCTTACGACAACATCCACCTTGGCACCAAGCGGCATATCATCCAGACATTCAAATTCGGCACCACAGAACTGTACCCGTTTGGTTGCGGTCATCTTTCCGTTGTAAATGTTGCTCTCTCCGATAAAGTCCGCTACGAATACGTTTTTCGGCTCATTGTAGATTTCTTCCGGTGTGCCGATCTGCTGGATCATACCGTCGGACATGACAACGACTTTATCCGACATCGTCAGTGCTTCTTCCTGATCGTGTGTGACATAGATAAAGGTAATGCCAAGTTCTTTGTGCATCGCCATCAGCTCTAACTGCATTTCCTTGCGCATCTTTAAGTCGAGTGCCCCAAGCGGCTCATCTAAAAGAAGGATCTCCGGCTCATTGACGATCGCCCTTGCGATCGCGATACGCTGCTGCTGTCCACCGGATAACGTCGTGATGCTTCTCTTCTCAAAGCCCTCAAGATCCACGACTTCCAAGGCATGACGTACCTTCTCCTGGATCTCTTTTCTGGAGAGTTTTTCCTGTCTTGTAATCGTCTCTCCTGCTTTATTCTGATAGGTCACTTCTCTTGTCTTTAATTTGAGTCCAAACGCAATGTTGTCAAAAATATTTAAATGAGGAAACAACGCATACCGCTGAAACACTGTATTGATCGGTCTTTTATTTGGTGGAAGGTTACTGATATCCTTTCCGTTCAGCAAGATCTGTCCCTCTGTCTGGCGGTCAAATCCGGCGATCATCCGCAGGGTTGTTGTCTTTCCACAGCCGGAAGGTCCCAGGAACGTGATAAATTCTCCTTTTTTTACCTGAAGATTAAAATCTTTCACCGCTTCGAAATTGTCATCATAGCGTTTTTTAATTCCTTTTAATTCTATAATGTTTTCTGAAAAATTCTTATCCATGGCATACCCAAACACTCTGTCGCAGGCAATGTGCGGCAATGCGCCCCTTTCCTATGATACAAAAGAAGAGCAGTCAAGATGCCTTTCGTTCCTTGACCACTCTGCCTTCCGTTCCTATGCTAAAATCACTGATAAAATCATATCTGATAATACCTGCCATGTCAATGTTTTGTTGGCTTTCCGGCGATAATTTTTCCGGAAAATACGTCCTGTTTTCTTTCCTCTTGACACAAGTCCGAAATCGTACTATACTCTCATGAGTACGAAATCAGACTAAAAGGATGGAACACAGTATGAACCAGACAACAACCCAGAATACCACTCCTTATATGAGTCCAAATCTCCGGGAATTCAACCGGCTTTTTAAGGAGTTTAACGATATCTACCGGGATGCAGCCCAGAAACTGGGCTTATCCAACAGCACCTTGGACATCCTCTACGCGCTCTGCGAACTTGGGGACGGATGTCTGCAGCGCGATATCTGCCGAACCACGTTTATTCCGAAACAGACCATCCATTCTGCCATCAGCAAAATGGAGCAGGAAGGCTATGTCACACTTTCTCCCGGAAAAGGACGCAGCATGCACATTTATCTGACCGACAAAGGGCATACCCTGATCGAGCAGACAATGTCTCCGCTTGTTTCGATCGAAAATGAGGCTTTTTCCTGCATGTCCGAAGAGGAATGTCACATGCTCTTAGCCCTGCACAGCAAGTACATCAGGGCTCTTCGTGCAGGTGTTTCCACACTATAACGATTTAATCTAACTAACAGGGGATTACTATGAAAATACAATTATCAGAACACTTTACTTATCAGAAACTACTGCGATTTGTCTTTCCGTCTATCGTTATGATGGTATTTACTTCCATCTATGGTGTCGTCGACGGACTTTTCGTATCCAACTATGTCGGCAAAACCGCTTTTGCCGCAGTCAACCTCATCATGCCGCTTCTGATGGGGATTTCCGCACTCGGTTTTATGGTCGGTACCGGAGGCAGTGCGATCGTTGCCAAAACACTCGGTGAGGGCAGACAGAAAGAGGCGAACGAATATTTTTCCATGCTTGTCTACGTGACATTTGCAGGCGGCATCCTGTTTTCGTTCCTCGGTTTCCTCTTTGTTCCTTATGTTGCCTCCGCACTTGGTGCCGAGGGAGAGCTGCTGCGCAGCAGCGTGCTGTATGCACGGATCTGCCTTTGTTCCCTTCCGGCTTTTATGCTGCAAAACGTATTCCAGAGTTTCTTTGTCGCAGCGGAAAAGCCAAAGCTTGGACTTTACGTCATCGTTACTTCCGGTGTCACCAATATGGTCTTAGATTTCCTTTTCATTGGTGTACTCGGCTTTGGACTGCCTGGAGCCGCACTTGCGACTGTCTGTGGCGAATGTATCGGCGGTCTGTTTCCGGTTTTCTATTTTGCCAGAAAAAACAGCAGTCTGCTCCGTCTTGGAAAAACGCATTTTAACGGAAAGATCCTGCTTAAGACCTGCACCAATGGTTCCTCCGAGCTGATGACCAATCTCTCGAGTTCCCTCGTCAACTCTCTTTATAATATCCAGTTGATGAACCTTGCAGGAGAAGACGGTGTCGCAGCCTTCGGAGCCATCATGTATATTAACTTTATTTTTACCGCCATCTTCTTTGGCTATTCCATCGGAAGTGCGCCACTCGTCAGTTACCATTATGGTGCCGGAAACCACGACGAGCTGAAAAACCTCTTCCGCAAGAGCCTTAGTCTGGTTGCTGTCTGGGGTGTTTTACTTGTCATCGTGTCACACCTGCTTGCAACACCGCTTGCAACCCTCTTTGTCGGATACGATGCAGATCTGTTTGAACTTACCAGACACGGACTTGCGATCTACTGTACCGTTTATCTGCTCAACGGCTTTAATATTTTCGGCTCTGCATTTTTTACGGCTTTAAACAATGGTCTGCTCTCCGCAGCCATCTCGTTTCTCCGTACCTTGGTATTCCAGATTTCGATGGTACTGCTCCTTCCGGTTCTCTGGGGCATTGACGGGATCTGGTGGGCAGTTACCGTGGCAGAGCTTCTGACCCTGTGCGTGACCGTTACCTTCTTTATCAGACAGCGGCACCGGTATCATTATGCCTGATATTTTACAGCAGCATCAGTAATGTGCCGCCCACGATAAGTACCAGTCCAAGCAGTGCCTTTTTGCTCAGCTTCTCGTGGAATACCAGGTAAGAAAACAGGATCGTCACGACGATGCTTAATTTGTCGATTGGAACCACCACACTGGCAAGTCCATCCTGCAATGCTTTATAGTAGCATAACCAGGAAGCTCCGGTTGCAAGTCCCGACAGGCAGATAAAGCCCAGTTCCTTTCCGTCCATCTCTCGGATCGTATGCTGTTTTCCTGTGACAAATACGACGATCCATGCCATGATCAGTACCACGATGGTTCGGATCGCGGTTCCAAGGTTTGAATGGATCCCTTCCATTCCTACTTTTCCAAGAATGGAGGTCAGGCTGGCGAAAACAGCCGATAATACGGCATAAAACAGCCATCCATGCCCAGTCTTTTCTGCTACGGCACTTTCCTTTTTCGTGATCATCAGATAAGTACCCACGCCGATCAGACAGACGCAAAACAGTTTTAGCAGACTGATCTCTTCTTTTAAGAAAATGAATGCCAATAAAATCGTTAAGATCGTACTGGATTTATCGATCGGTACTACCTTATTGACATCCCCAATCTGTAATGCCTTAAAATAGCACAGCCAGGAAGCCCCTGTCGCAGCACCGGATAAGATCAGAAAGATCCAGGTCTTTCCCGATACTGAGCCAATTTCACTCTGTGCTCCCACCACAAAAACCATGATCCATGAAAATACCAGTACAATAATGGTACGGATCGCGGTCGCTACGTTTGAGTCTGTCTTTCTGATCCCACACTTTGCAAGTATGGAAGTAAGTCCGGCGAACAATGCGGAACCAAATGCAAATACTATCCACATAATCTCACTTTCTCCCCTTTTTCCTCTGTTTTATCCTTTGCTTTCTGTGATCCTGACACTCAACATTCTATCCATCAATTTATACTTTCTATTTCAGATATTCCACCAGTTTTTCAAGGCGTGCCAGGGTAAGTTCCGTGAGTGTATCGTAGGAAACAGCGGTTGCCATGCTGCCTCCGCCGTATTCTGCTGCTGCCTGTTCTGCCTCATTTTCTTTGTAAGCGATCCATTCACGCTGTTCGTCCCGGATGGTTTCAAAAGCTGTTTCGTCTGTATTGTATTTGAGCAGATTCCAGACTCCGTTTAAGCATCCATCCACTGCTTCGTAACGCGCCTGTGCAATCTGATTGATCTCAAACTGTGACTCTGCCGTATCGATCTTCTGCAACCAGTACTCATTGCTTTCTTTTGCGCCTTTAAGCATCTGCTGCGCATCTTCCAGCGGATCCATTCTCTCATACGAACAGATGCCCTCCTGCTCCGGTGCATTGACGATCGCCATCATCGTAAGCTCTGTATCGCTTTGATTTGCCATGGAAAGCCACCCGTAGACATCCTCGGAAAATTCGCTGACCGGCGTTCCCGGCAGATATATGAGAAAACGATCTGTTCCGGTCAGTCCGTATGCGTCCAGATAAATATAATGTACGCCATCCAGTATGTCCTCGGTTCCGACTTCATCCGCATAGCTGATATCTGCCAGTGTCATCTCATAGCAATGGTCGTTTACCTTCGTCAGATCTGTAAAATGCCCGGAAAAATCACTGTAATACATCGTGCCGTTTTCGTAGTCTTCCCCGGTGACTCCCATATCGGAATCATGATAGGTTCCATGAAAATATCCGTCTTTTTCTATGACGAAATCCGTGCTCCAGCCACCGACACCACTGCTAAATTCAAACTGACGTGTTGCCAGATCCGCAAAGGTCAGCTCTGTGTATGCCTCACGCTCTGTTTCCGTTTCTGTTTCTGACAGTTCAGTATCCATTTTTCCCGTATCAGGTTCTTCTGTGGCAGAAGACTCTGTGGTGTGAACAGAATCTTCCGCTGTCTCCTGTTTTTCTGTCTCATCTGCCGATACGGTTTCCTCAGTCTGCTTTGTGCCACATGCGGTGATGCTCATTGCGAGAAATCCGGCACATAATACCAGCTGCATTTTCCTTTTCATCACTTCTCTCCATTTCTGCTTACAGCAGGCAGACCGCAAACGAATTTGGTCCGATCTCTACGGTTCCATTCCCGGCATGTATGTCTTCTCCATAGGAATAGATCGTCTCCTTTATCGCATGTTCTGTCTTAAATGCTGCTTTTTTGTCCGATGGATTGAGCACCACAAGCAGTTTTTCTTCCTCACTGCTTCTGATGTATGCCAGCGGATATGCCTGTTTTTTGGCATAAATAAACTCGATCTCTCCCTTGCTCTGCAATGCCTTATGTGCCTGTCTTAAGGCGATCAGACGTTTGACTTCACTCCGCAGGGATGTCTCATCTTCCATCTGCGCTCTGGCATTTGGTCTGTCATCACTCTTATCCAATGGAATATAAAGCAGTTCCGGTTTGGAACTTCCAAAACCGGCATTTAACGAATCATCCCACTGCATTGGGGAACGGGAGCCGGTTCTTCCAAACCCTCCCTCTACTGAAGTCAGCCCTTCCACATAACGCATACCGATCTCATCTCCATAGTAGATAAACGGTGCGCCCGGCATCGTTAAAAGGAAGGCGAATGCGACCTTTTGTTTTTCGCCTTTTATAGTTCTTGCCAGTCTGTCCATATCGTGATTGCCGGATGGGATACAGATGAGTCCTTTGTGCTCTGCTTTCTCATACAGTTCCTGATATTTTCTGACAAATTCTGATACATCTCCGTTTCCTGCAAAAAACGGTGTTTCACAGCGGAACAGATCGTTATAATGTGATGGTCCAAAATGTAACAGGAAGTCCATATGAAAACCGCCCTTTATACTCTTATCCGGTTCGCCCCATTCGGAGATCATTGCCGCCTGTGGAAATTCCACATCCAGAAACTGGCGGATCTTCTGCCAGAGCCGGATGGTTCCTTTTCCATCTTCATCTCCTTTGACCAGAGAACCTGCCATATCGACACGGAAGCCGTCACATCCCATCTTAAGCCAGAAACGCATGATATCAATCACTGCCTCTATCGTTTTCTTTGGTCCTTCATCCTCCATGGACTGCTGCCACGGCTCCTGCGGATCCGGTTTATAGTAACCATAATTTAATGCCGGCTGATGGGAGAAGAAATTGACTGCACAGCTTCCATCCCGGTCTGAAATGCCACGCAGGGAACCATATCCCGTTGGCTCCTTCCAGATACTGTCCGTCCAGATATAACGGTCGGTATACTCGTTTTTCTCTGCCTTCATCGATTCTTTGAACCACGGGTGCGCAACCGAAGTATGCCCTGGAACCAGATCCAGCAAAATGTGCATGTTCCGTTTATGTACCTCATCAAATAGCTGCTTTAGATCCTCATTGGTTCCATAGCGCGGTGCTGCCTTGTAGTAATCGGAAACATCATATCCTGCATCCCCAAACGGAGACTCAAAGCATGGATTCATCCAGATCGCCGTGCACCCCAGTTCTGCAATGTAATCCAGTTTGGAAATGATCCCCTGAAAATCCCCGATCCCGTCTGCATTGGAATCCTTAAAAGACTGCGGATAAATCTCATAAAATACGGCATTGTCAAGCCACTGTGGAAATTTGGTACTGTTCATAAAAAACCCTCCGTTTCTGTTGAAATCACATCTTATACATGATACGATACTATATATTTCATGTGTTTTACACTGAAATTCTACTTTTTTATAATACAATACTACTTTAGGAGATACATTTTATGAGTCAGGGGCAGAAAGAGCTGCGCACACACAGCAGTGAATATATTCCATTCAGTTATTATAAGTCCAGAATACCGGATTCCTTTCCGAATGTTCCACTGCACTGGCATACCGAATTTGAACTCAACTATATCCTGTCCGGACAGGGCGAATTTATCTGCGGCGATGAACATTTCATCTCAAAGGCTGGTGACATCCTGTTCATCATGCCCAATGTTCTCCACTCTTTTTCCCCTTATCAGGATAACGTTCAGTGCTATGATACCTTTGTCTTTCATCCCAGCATGTTTAGCACGGCTCAGGCAGACCGCAGTTCTCTTGAGTTTTTTAATCCCCTGGCTGCCAACCGGTTGACCGTTTCTCCTCTCATCACCAGTTCATCCGATGAATACCCGATCATCCAGGACTGCGTCAAAAAAATATTTATTGCCGTAAAAGAAAATACTGCATTGAGCGATATCAGACTGAAATCGGAACTCTACCGGCTCTTTGCGACTCTGATTGAAAGTGGCAATATCAAACCTGCCAATCACCAGCAGGAAAAAATCGAGCTGATCCGACCTGCCTTAGAATATATCTACGCACATTCCACGGAAAATCTTTCCATTCCACAACTCGCAGAGCTCTCTCATCTGAGCGAAAGCTATTTTATGGGTTGTTTCAAAAAATCGGTTGGTGTCGGTGCGATCGAATACATCAACCAGCTTCGTATCAAAAACATCTGTGAAAAATTACTCTCAACAGATGAAGCGATTTCCGAAATTGCCTTTAACTGCGGTTTTACAAATCTTGCAAATTTTAACCGCCAGTTTCTAAAACAAATTGGGATTTCTCCAAAAGAATATAGGAAGAGGAATTAACCTCTCCCTATCAAAAAAACGGTTCTTATATTCTTCCGATCATATGCTCTACTAATTTTGCAGAGTGTGCTGCTGCCGCACGCTCGAATGTTGGATAATCCATCTGCGCACTGCCATCTGCCTTGTCTGAGATTGCACGGATCACCACATACGGTACATGGTTTAAATATGCAGCCTGCGCGATCGCTGCACCTTCCATCTCTGCGCAGGAACCCTTGAATACACCGCTTAATCTCTCTTTCTGCTCTGCACTGGAAATAAACTGATCTCCGCTGACTACTCTTCCTGTAAATACGGAAATGTCAGGATTTACCTCTTTGCAAACCTCGGTTGCAAGGTTTACCATATGCTCGTCTGCCAGAAAAACGGAAGTTTCGAGCTGTGGAATGACACCCGGCTCATACCCCAATGCCGTTACGTCCATATCATGCTGTACACTCTCGGTGGATACCACGATATCTCCGATATTGATGTCGTTGCACAGCGAACCTGCAACCCCTGTATTGATGATTGCTGTCACGTCAAATAAATCTGCAAGGATCTGCACGCACATACCCGCATTTACCTTACCGATCCCGCACTGTACGATCACAACTTCTGTTCCGCCTAATGTTCCCTCGAAAAATTTCATCTGTGCTTTTTCAATGATACGCTCTACTTTCATCTGTGCTTTCAGAGCCTCAACTTCAAGCTCCATTGCACCTATAATTCCGACTTTTTTCATTTTTTCCTCCATGGTTTTACCACTATTTTCCTGAATCTTATTCATGAATACTATACATAGGAAGCTCTCTTTTTGCAAGATAATTTACCACAAGTCATATCGCTTCATTGTTTCTGCATTCCTGTATTCATGTTTTTCATAGTAACCGATCAGCTTTCCCTGATCTCTGAGTGCCACCATATAGACATCCTTATTCTGTTTTTCGTTGTGGGATGTGTATATGATATTGTGACTTTCATCTGCCGCAAACCAGTCAATTACCTGCTGTATCCGCTCACACGATTCTGCATTATGGCATCCTAAAAGACTCTTTCCAACCAGATTACTTCCACCATATTTCTCGTAACTTCTGATAGCCGTCGGGTTCATATAAACAATCTCATGTGCCAGATTGCAGATCACAACGGAACATCTGTCCTGATCGATGATGCTTTTAAAATAACTGTTACAAAACTGTCCCTGTTCTGACATACTTCCACCTCTTTCTTTCCGTCTCATATCTTATCGAAATTGAATCTACCACAAAATCAATTATAATCATACCCCTTTTCATCTGACTTTTTCGGATACATTTTCAGAGACGGACTTTTATCTCCTACAATCCAGTGATCACACTCTGTTCCATTGGCACAGGTCATTTTTCGGTTCAGACCTGCATGTACTGGTCTGGATTTCTCCGGGAACTTCTCATGTATTTCTTTCGTTATGTAATCTGTAAAGACTTCTTTAAAAAGTCTACGATACTTTTGGCATATTGATCTTTGATGATATTTTCCTTGCTTCCCTCAATACTTACATCCACAAAATATTTGCCCGTCACTTTGTTTATTGACAGCGAATCCAGCGGCCATCCTTCAAATCTTTTTGCCGAGGCTTTCTCGATCATATAAAATGCCCCTGTCTTTTTTGCCGCATCTGCATCTATAAATGAAGTAATCTTTCCATGATGATAGACCGCAATCCCATCCAGATAGTATGCAGACACTTTACCGCCAAGCGTACCAATCAGCCTGGAATAATAATCGATCATCTCTTCATCGGTCAATCGTTCCATCTGCATTGGAGTTCTGACATTTAACCCTGGCTGGCGCACATCGTCCAACGCAAGTTCTTCAAAATATAGACCCGTATCATTGCAGATAACAACATCAAAATACTGCCCGTAAAATTTTGCCTTCAAGATCGCATTTTCTTCCGGTGTTGTACCATTTTCTTCGGGTTCGGCTGTGATTGCAAGATCCTTTAAAGTGACAAACTCCACATCACACCCTTTTAGCAGATCTGAAAACCGTTTCACCTTGGACGGATTTGTTGTGCCTAATAAAATTTTCATAGTGTTGTGCTCCTGTCTCCACTATAACCAACCTCATTATTTTTAATTACTATAACTCTTCAAAAATAGTATTAATACCTTCTGATATAGAATCCCAATTCATCCGAAGTATATCTATATAGTTTTTATCTTTCTTCAAATAATTTGAAGCAGTAATCGTATCATTGGTTTGCATAATCATCATTAAATCGTGCGATCCATGTTTAATCATCAACTCAAATAATTTATACAATGCAGCATCATATTTATCTTTATCTGCAAATATATCTGGAGGCAATATCCAATTAATACCACTAATATTCTTAACAATATTATAGACTTCTGAATCAGACAATTTATCATTCTGAGCTGCTTTAAACAGTGTATTTAATTCAGAAAGCTGTAAATTATTTTGATAGTATCGGGAAGAAAACATTACAAACGCAGTGCATATTGTCCGTGAGTTATTTGCAAATTGCACCTTAATCTCCGAATTTGGTGTGTCAGAAACATCTTTCACATATTTCTTTATAAACACTGTTCTAAAATAGCAGTCTATGTATAACAGTTCCTTACAAATTTTCGCTATTTGTTGCTGATTACCATTAAAAATATATTCATAATACTCAGGAGAATATATTGTTGATGGTTTATTTCTACTTGAGCATGGCATTTGAAATACACCAGACAAACATAATTTCCCTATTTCTGAAATATCTGAATGCAGATCTCTTGCTTTATATGCTGTCGGAATATCCTCTCCTCGCTTTGTCTGATAGAAGATACCCACATCTCTCATTGCCTGACAAAAACGGATCTGTTCCGGAGCATTTGCTTTTAAATCTGAATTCTTAATTGCCTTTTGCGAATTTGTAGCCTTCGCAATCTCTAAGCTGAAATTGCCTTTCTCATCTTCATTGTCACCTATAATTCTTACAATTTTGCATGGTAAATAAAAATTATAATCTTCAGAAATTTTCTTATTTCTTGCCAGTTTATATGTAGTTTGACCGCCGTTAACAATAGAAAAATTCGTCAGTTTGACTTCTTTTCCATCCAGTTCAAAATCATCACAAATAATTGTTATTCCATTATTTTTTAGCCAAAACCATTCCGGATTGTTATTAATGGAATCTTCTATCGCTCTGTCAACATTTGCACCAGATACATGATAACGTAGATTTCTTGCCAATAAGTTGGTATTGTGCTGAGCATATAATTTTTTTATAGATAAAGCAGAAACATTAACAATTGCAGCCATATCTTCATATTCCAACCAGTTATTTGCCACATCAATATCAATTTTTCCGCTTGCAACAGATGGTCTTCTTGACTCAGCTTCCTTTATTTCTTCAATAATATCTGTATCAAACAGGACAATTAACTCGAATTTGCTTTGATCTGTTAATTTGCTATATAACGCTTTTTTTAATCTATCAAATCTAATATTATTCTTTGGCGCACTCGTGAACAAAACAAATTTGACTTTTGACTCGTCTCCGACCTCAGCATCAAGCATTAAAAATCTTTGTTGAACCTTTGCATTTACATTTTCATAATGACCTTGATTCATAGCAATATAAAAATCTGCCATTTTATTAACTGCATCATTACACTCATCGAAAGAGATTGTCTGATGGAATTTAGCTTGACCAATTATGAGATCTGATGTTTCACTACTTGGATCATCAAGCAAAATATCAACTCCACCATCTGCATGTCCATCCACAATAATGTCATCAAAATCATTTCCGGTAATTTCATATGCTGGATTTTTATAAAACATTGATTTTACAACCAGTGCATTAAATACATAATCATCCGACTTATCTCTCAAGGAATGGTACTGATCCTTCATTGCTTTAATTTTATTTATAATGTAATCATATGTTTCCTGATTTGCAACTGCCACAATTATACACCTCCAAATTTTATCTAACTTTCTATAATTGAACGATTGCTTCACAATGTGTCAATAGGGTAATTGATATACACTTTCCAGAGTTTTCACTATACTCTGGGAGTGAAAAATGTTGCATTCCTCTCTGATGAGGCTGCAAAAAATTGACATGATGCACTCTCTCCTGCCCCTGCATAGAAAAAAATTGCATTGTATTTTAGATGTAAGCCAGACCAGCTTACGATTGACCCTGCTCTTTCTCTATGATTCACTTATCCCGTGATGATAACTTCCAGGATTATTGTACCATAGATTGTTTATTTGGGAAATTACTTTCCTCTTAAATGGGCAGAAGAAAACCTCCAAATCCATTATAGACTTGGAGGCTTGATTCCGACCATTTTATTCGCAGACAACTGTTTTCCTGCTACCATAAAAAACTATGCAAGTGCAGGTTCCTTCCCTGCAATAATCGCTCTCACTTCTTCTACGTTTTTATCTGTAGCCATAGCAATCTGCTCTACAGTAAAACCATTGTTATGCATATTAAGAATAATTTTTTCTTCTTTTCTTGCCTCTCCAATCGCAATACCATCTTCTTTTATTCCCTGACTCAAGTTACACATAACGCTCACATCCTTCCTGAAGTTCTCCTCAATAGGAATATCGTATTCATTTCCAATTATGTTTAGTTTTTCATCTATTGTAGGTTCCTTGGATAACAATGCTCCCAGCAGGCGGTGCAGTTCATACGTCTCATCATGTTCCGGCAGATTCTTTGCCAGTCCAAGCATTATAATATTCGCCAAATCCAGATTCCCTTTCCATTCATAGGAACCGATCAGATCTTCTTTGGTGAGATGCACATGGCTCATGCTGCTCTCGTCCATGTTCATACATACCCAGATCGAATATACACGCTTAATGTCATCGTAGCTGGAGTTCTCAAAATCACGTTCTTTTTGTGATGAGATCAGTCTGCTCACATAAAAGATTGCCCGGTTTAAGATTTCGTATTCCTTCGGCTCGTCTTTCTGTGCTTCTACATTTATGATAATCTGTGACAATCCGTCGCTCATACGCACATAGAAAACAATATCAAATCTTACTAGTGTACTGGCATATTGATATTTAGCCAAATATTTCTGGCTGTTATTGCCGT
>ERZ791905.64-NODE-64-length-139532-cov-33.046323_pt1 | contig 139532 bp, 129 predicted proteins | sample MGYA00510147_ERZ791905 | MGnify/ENA primary metagenome ERZ791905 (study PRJEB30046, sample SAMN00792084) | human gut metagenome | study: EMG produced TPA metagenomics assembly of the A metagenome-wide association study of gut microbiota in type 2...
CAAAGGCTCTGCCTTTGGAATCCGCAAGCCTTTAAAAAGGCTTGACCTAAACTTTGCAGTGAGCCGCCACAGCCAAGAAGCGGAATCGCTCGACAAGTCTCGCTCGTAGTGAGTTAGAAAAGATTATTGCCACGGTTGAAGTAATTACCAGTGAATTACTTTTTAGATAGAAATAATTTCATTGTGCATGATGCTGAAAATTGCTTTTAATTATGTGCAGTTTGCACGAAGATTTCCGTTTTGCTGTTGACTTAATCTTAATAATATTAGATAATATATTAGTAGATTTCTTGAGATTTCGAGAAATGAATATTATCATATTCCATAATAGAAACGAGATGATAAAAATGATAAAGAGTATGACAGGCTTTGGAAGGTTTGAGGGTACTGCTGGGGGAAGAACTATTTCTGTTGAGATTAAAACAGTAAATCATAGATTTCTTGACTTTACTTGCAAAACTAACCGAGGCTATGGTTTCCTTGAGGAGCGTTTGAAAGGTTTTATATCTGATTATATTGCGAGAGGTAAGGTTGATGTTTTTGTAGGAGTTTCTGAGGAGGAAAATACAGAATCTATTGTTGAAATCAATCATTCACTTGCCGCAGGTTATGTAAATGCTTTGCATGAGCTTGCACAAAAGTACAATATAAGAGAAGATATTTCAGTTTCGCTTCTCTCAAGATATAATGATGTTCTTACTGTTCGTAAGCCTCCAGAGGACGAAGAACAGGTATGGCTTTCAGTGAAAGAATGTGCCGAAAAGGCAGTTTCCGGACTTATAGCTATGAGAGAAAAAGAGGGCGAAAAACTGAAAGACGATGTTCTTTCACGCTGCGATGTAATACTTTCTCTTGTTGAAAGCGTTGAAGAACGCTCTCCCAAAACTGTTGAGGAATATCGTCAGAAGCTTGTACTTCGTATGCAGGAAATTCTTAACGGAGTAGAAATCGATGAACAGAGAATTCTTACGGAGGCGGCAATTTTTGCTGATAAAACTGCTGTTGCTGAAGAAACAATACGCTTGCGTTCACATATTGCTCAGATGCACGAAATGCTTGAAAGTGATGCACCAATCGGACGAAAGCTTGATTTTATCGTACAGGAAATGAACCGAGAGGCAAACACAATCGGCTCTAAGGTCAGTGACGCTGAATTGGCACATGTTGTCGTTGACATCAAGGGCGAGATAGAAAAAATTCGTGAACAGATTCAGAATATTGAATGATGGAGGATTAAGATGAAGCTTATCAATATAGGATATGGAAATCTTATTTCGTCCGAAAGAATGATAAGTGTTGTTTCACCTGACGCTGCACCTATTAAGCGTATGGTTCAAGATGCAAAGGATAAAGGAACACTTATTGATGCAAGCTGTGGCAGAAAAACTAAGGCGGTTATATTTACTGATAGCGGTTATATCGTTTTATCAGCATTACAACCTGAAACCATAGCTAATCGTGCCAATAATAAAGAAGATACTTCTGATAAAATTGCAGAAAGGAGAAATTCTGATGAAGAATAAAGGCTTATTGTTTATACTTTCAGGTCCTTCGGGAGCAGGAAAGGGAACTGTTGTAAAGGAACTTGTAAAACTTCCAGAAAATGAGGTTTCAGTATCAGTTACAACAAGAGAACCAAGAGAGGGAGAAATTGATGGTGTACACTATCATTTCTTTACAGTAGATAAGTTTAGAAAGCTCATAGACGAAAACGGATTTCTTGAGTATGCACAATATTGTGAGAACTATTACGGAACTCCTCTTGCACAAATTGAAAAGTGGCTTTCTGAGGCTAAAAATGTAATTCTTGAAATTGATGTTCAGGGTTGCCGTCAGGTTAAGATAAAGCGTCCTGATGCTATTACATTGTTTATTGCACCACCTTCTATGGAGGTTCTTGAGCATAGACTCAGAAAAAGAGGCACAGAGGACGAGGAAACTATACAGAAGCGTCTGAATACTGCTAAGAGCGAAATGCAAAAAGCGGGCGAATATGACTATGTTGTTATAAATGGTCCTATTGAAGAATGTGTTGAAGATGTTCTTGCAATTTTCAAGGCTGAGAATATCAAGGCACAAAATGCAGAAAGTATTAATATTTAATTGTTTTTAGATAAAAATTTTTTATGAGGCGAGTTCTTGATTACTTGCCATAATATTATATTTTTGAGGTGTATTATAATGATAAAATCATCACTTGACGATATGTTAATGGGAAGACAGAGCCGTTACGCTCTTGTTATTGCAGTTGCTAAGAGAGCAAGAGAGCTTTCAGAGGAAATGGCTGAGGGCAAAGTCGAAAAGAATGAAAAGCCTGTTCTCGTAGCTTATGAGGAATTTAAAAATCATAAGTATGCTATCTATGAAGCGGAAGTAGATGACTAAGCTTATTGCAGAAATTGCTGTTGAAAAAACAGCTCTCCACTTTGATAAAATCTACGACTATATAATTCCGGAAAATCTTTTGGAATCAGCACAGATAGGCTGTCGTGTTATAGTTCCGTTTGGAAATAGCCCAAGGCGACAAGGCATAATTGTTTCAATCTTCAAGGAAACAGAGGCTAAAAAAGGGCTTAAACGAATAAAAGAATTGCTCGATAGCGAGCCTGTTCTTTCTAAAGAAATGCTTGCTATGGCTAAATTTATGAAGGAACGCTATTATTGTACCTTTTATGAGGCTTGTGCGGCAATGCTGCCTGCTGGTTTGGGTATGAAGCTGACCTATGCTTATACCTATACTCAAGACGGTACAGAAGCTGAAAATCTTTCTGCTGATGAGAGTATGCTTATAAATTTTCTTATCACAAGAAAAAAGCCAGTTAGACACGATATTCTATTGAAGAATATGGGCTTTTCTGATGATAGTCTTTTGATTAAGCTATGCAAAAAAGGTTATATTCTGAAAAAAGAGGTTATTAAGAAACGCTTTCTTGAACCGACCGTAAAAATGGTTCGTATATGCGAAGGTGCAGATATTCCAGAAAGATTATCGCCTAAGCAAAGCGAGGTTATTTCGCTTTTACAGACGGCTGGGGAATGTTCTGTTAAGGAACTTAATTACTTTCTTGGCGTGACATCAGCAGTTTCAGATGGCCTTGTGAAAAAAGGTATATGCGAATATTTCGAGGAGGAAGCTCCAAAATATATTCCAAGTGTAGAATCCAAGCCAAAGCAACAGCCTGTAATATTTCTTACGGACGAACAGCAGAAAGCCTATGACGATTTGCTCGAAAGACAAAATTCGGGAAAGGCGTCTGTTTCCTTACTTTATGGAATTACAGGAAGTGGAAAAACTTCTGTATTTATGAAGCTGATAGATAATGCAGTTGATGTTAATAACGGAAATGTAATTGTAATGGTTCCAGAAATTTCACTGACACCACAGCTTTTGAATAAGTTTACTACACGCTATGGCGATAGAGTTGCTATATTTCATAGCGGATTGCCGATTGGCAAGCGTCTTGAGGAATGGAAGCGTGTAAAAAATGGTGAAGCTAAAATAGCTGTCGGAACTCGTTCTGCGATATTTGCACCATTTGATAAAATTTCGCTCATTGTAATGGACGAAGAACAGGAATATACCTATAAATCTTCTGCAACACCGAGATTTCACGCAAGAGAGCTTGCAAAATTTCGCTGTGCAGAAAATAACTGTTTGCTTTTGCTTTCTTCTGCGACACCTTCTGTTGAAAGTTTTTACTTCGCAAATGAGGGCAGATATGGCTTGCAAGTCTTGAAAACAAGATACGGAACAGCCCAATTGCCCGAAGTAATAACAGCAGATATGAATATTGAGCAGGAACAAGGCAATATGAGTGCGTATAGCTCAAAACTGCTTGAGGCTATTGAGGAAAATCTGAAAAATCAAAAGCAGTCTATCATTCTTTTGAATAGGCGTGGTCATAATACCTTTGTTTCGTGTCGTTCGTGCAAGGAGGTTATATCCTGCCCGAACTGCTCAATTTCACTGACCTATCATTCTGTAAACCACAGGTTGATGTGTCACTACTGCGGATATTCTATTCCTGTTCCGAAAAAGTGTCCTGCCTGCGGAAGTGAAAAACTTCGTTTCGGCGGAACAGGTACTCAAAGGGCGGAGGAAGAACTTTCCGAGATTTTCCCTAATGCAAGAGTTCTCAGACTTGATACCGATTCTACTATGCAGAGATTTGCTTATGAGAAAAAGCTTGCACAGTTTGCGAACGGTGAATATGATATTCTGCTTGGAACGCAGATGGTTGCAAAGGGACTTGATTTTCCAAATGTAACTCTTGTCGGGGTTATAAATGCAGACCAGATGCTTTATGGCGGAGATTTCAGAAGTTATGAAAGAGCATTTTCACTCTTGACACAGGTTGTTGGTCGTTCGGGCAGAGGTAATTTTGAGGGGAAGGCCATTATTCAGACCTATGCTCCTGAGAATCCTATTATAGCTCTTGCAAAATCTCAGAATTATGATAAATTTTATAATAGTGAGATTAAGTTGAGAAAGGCAATGATATATCCGCCGTTTTCGGATATAGGCGTTGTGGCTTTTGTTGGAACGAACAGAAATCTTGTTGAGAAATCAGCACAACATTTTTCGGAGCTTTTAAAAGAAAAGCTCGCTAATGAATATAAGGGTATGCCCCTTGTTATATTAGGTCCTGCACCTGCGCTTGTTTCTAAAATAAGCAATAAATATAGGTACAGGCTTATCTTGAAATTCAGAAATAATAAGGCATTTCGCAGTCTTTTATCATCTTTGCTTTGTGAACTTGGTGCGGACAGAAATTATTCTGAAGTCACTGTTTATGCTGATATTAACCCAGAGAATATAATGTGATTTGCCGAAAAGGAGTCTTAAAACGATGGCACTTAGAAATATTGTTAAAGAGGGCGACGAGGTTTTAACCAAAAAATGCCGTCCTGTTGAAAAGTTTGATGACAGACTTGCCTCTTTGCTTGATGATATGTATGAAACAATGATAGCAGGCAATGGCGTTGGTCTTGCTGCACCGCAGGTAGGTATGTTAAGGCGAGCATTTGTTATAGACATTGGAGAGGGTAAGCTTGAGTTTGTCAACCCTGAAATTATTAAGACAAGTGGCAGACAGGAAACAGGTGAAGGCTGTCTTTCCTGTCCTGGCGAATATGGAATAACTATTCGTCCAAGATTTGTTACTGTCAAGGCTCAGGACAGAAACGGCAAGGAATTTACTATGGACGCTTCTGATTTGCTTGCAAAGGCAATTTGCCACGAAAATGACCACCTTGATGGAATACTTTTCAAGGCTCATGTAATAAGAATGTTAGATGAGGACGAATTGGAGGGATAAATATTGCGAATAGTATTTATGGGTACTCCTGAATTTGCTGTTCCCTGCTTATCAGCTCTTATAGAAAAACATGATGTTCTTGCTGTTTTTACTCAGCCGGATAAGCCAAAGGGCAGAAAACAGATTCTTACACCACCTCCAGTTAAAGAGGAGGCTTTAAAGCATAATATCCCAGTTTATCAGCCGAAAACTCTTAAGGACGGCGAGGCTTTTAAGCTTCTTTCAGAGATTAAGCCTGATGTTATTATAGTAGTTGCATATGGTAAAATCTTGCCTAAGGAAATTCTTGAATTGCCGAGATATGGCTGTATAAATGTTCACGCTTCACTTTTGCCAAAGTATCGTGGAGCGGCTCCGATTCAGTGGTCAATCATTGACGGCGAAAAGGAAACAGGCGTTACAGCTATGCAGATGGATATTGGCCTTGATACGGGAGATATGATTAAATCTGCATCACTTACCATTGGTGAGAATGAAACTGCTGATGAACTTCACGACAGACTTTCTGCACTCGGTGCAAAGCTTATTATTGAAACACTTGAGTCTGTTGAAGATGGTACAGCGACACGCACAAAGCAAGATGACAGCTTATCTAATTATGCGTCTATGCTTTCTAAGGATATTTCACCGATTGATTTTACACAATCCGCACAAGCAGTTCATAACAAGGTCAGAGGACTTAATTCTTGGCCGTCTGCTACTGCGATTATGGACGGTAAGCGTATAAAAATCCATAAGACAAGGCTTGCTGACGCTTGCGGACAAGCTGGAGAAATAGTTTCACTTGAGCCTTTTATTGTGGCTTGTGGGAGCGGTGCTATTGAAATTCTTGAGCTTCAGCCTGAGGGCAAAAAGAAAATGAATGTGGCAGATTTCTTGAGAGGTCATAAAATAGAACTTCATTCATTTTTGAAATAAGGAGGTTTTTGTATGGGATTTTATTATTTTGATTATACTTATCTGCTATTTGTAATTCCTGGACTTTTGATTTCGATTTATGCACAATATTGTGTTTCGACTGCTTTTAATAAGTATTCTAAGGTTAGAAATTCTTCGGCTATGTCAGGAAGAAATGCCGCTGAAATGGTTCTTAGAATGAATAATGTTCCGCTTATTCCGATAAATCCGATAAGTGGGAATATGAACGACCACTTTGACCCCCGTTCAAATTCTATAAGACTTTCTGACCCTGTTTATAATAAGACAACGGTTACAGCAATGTGTGTTGCGGCACACGAGGCTGGACACGCTGTACAACACGCAACAAGCTATGCCCCTATGACTATAAGACGAGCATTAGTTCCAATAACACAAATAAGCTCATCTCTTGCTTGGCCAATGGTTTTAATAGGCTTGGTACTTCCGGTACAATATGATTTCTTCATTTATCTTGGAATTTTGCTCTATGGTGTAGCACTTCTTTTCTCTATTGTTACACTTCCTGTTGAATTTAACGCAAGCCGCAGAGCAATGGTTGCACTTGAAAATTCAGGTCTTTGTACTGCGGAAGAATTGGCAGGAGCAAGAAAGGTACTTCGTGCGGCCGCTATGACCTATGTAGCATCTACACTTACAGCAATGCTCAATTTGCTCAGAATTATTTTTATAGCAAATAACAGACGGAGATAGTATGGATAACAATATAAACGGCAGAACCCTTGCATTTAATGCTTTGTTAAGAGTGCTTGAGGACGAGGCTTATTCAAACATAGCCTTTGATACGATAATTTCAAGGTCAGAGGCGAATCCGAGAGAAGTCGGACTTGCGGCGGCTATATTCTATGGTGTGCTTGAGAGAAAGCTTACTCTTGATTATGTAATCTCAAAATTCTCAAAAACACCTATAAAAAAGATTGAACCAAAGGCATTGATAATTCTTTATATGGGTATTTATCAGATAATCTATATGGACAGAATACCTGATTCCGCCGCAGTAAATGAAAGCGTTAAGCTTTGCAAAAAACAAAAGCTTTTTTCAGCGAGTGGTTTTATAAATGGTGTTTTGCGTTCGGTTTCGAGAAGTGGTATGCCCGAACTTCCAAGCAAGAATAAGGCTCAGTACCTTTCTATAAAGTATTCATTCCCGAAAGAGATAATCGCTCTTTGGCAGAAATCCTATGGTGAAGAAATTACTGAAAAGCTGCTTGAATCTCAATCTGGCAGACCATCTCTTTGTGCAAGAGTGAATACACTCAAGACTAATACCGACGAGCTTATTAAGCTGCTTACTGATAAGGGTATTTCAGTTGAGAAAAGCAAACTCATTGAAAATGCTGTTCTTATAGAAAATTCAGGTTCGCTGACAAGGCTTGCTGAATTTAAGAGAGGCTTATTTCATATCGAGGATATTTCGAGCCAGCTTTGCTGTGAGGTACTTGCTCCCAAAAAAGGTGACAGGGTGCTTGATGTCTGTGCCGCACCTGGTGGAAAAAGTGTTACTATGGCAGAAATGATGCAAAATGACGGTATGATTCTTGCTTGTGACCTTTATCCACAAAGGCTCAAGCTTATAGAAGAAAATGCAAAAAAGGCTTCTGTTAATATTATCAGAACAAAGCTTGCTGATGCACAAAATCAGGATTATGGACAAAAATTTCAGAGGGTTTTGTGTGATGTGCCATGTTCAGGTTTTGGAATTATAAGAAGAAAGCCTGAATTACGCTATAAAAGCGTTACAGGGCTTGACACTCTGCCAGATTTGCAGTACCTTATATTATGTAATGCTGCGAGATTTGTTGCAGACGGTGGAACATTAGTTTACTCTACCTGTACACTGAATCCAAATGAAAATGGTAAAAATGCAGAACGCTTTCTAAAAGAACATAACGACTTTAAGCCTTATGATATAAAGCTTGATAATATTATAAGAGGAATAGATGAGCCAGACAATCAGCTTACGCTTTTCCCTCATACAAATGGTACAGATGGTTTCTTTATTTCTGCGTTTGTTCGTAAATAGATGATTAGTTAATATGAGTTCGATGATAACTGTTATTTATAATAAGTTGAAAAGGTTCGAGCGATTTCGCATCTTGGAGTGGTGGCTTACAGTTAGGGAACCCCCTGCGAGGGTTCCCTACGAAAAACATTCCGCTGGAATGTTTTTCTACCCTCCTGCGCTTAGAGGAGTATAAAGTGTTTCGCTCTCTGCGGAGAGCGACCAAAGGCTCTGCCTTTGGAAACTGCGAGCCTTTAAAAAGGCTCGAGCGAAACTTTTAATTTTTATCGAATGAATGTTAGTTAAATTGCTTGAAAGAAAACTGAAAGGAGGATAGCTTATGATAGATATAAAATCTTTGACTCTCGAGGAATTGCAGGCGGAGCTTAAAAAAATGGGACAGCCATCATTTAGGGCAGGTCAGATATTTAAGTGGCTTCACGAAGGAGTAAAATCCTTTGATGAAATGACTAATATTTCTAAGAGTTTAAGAGAAGAACTTGGTCAAAAGTGCTATATATCCTCTGCAACTATTGAAAAAAAACTCGTTTCGGATTATGATGATACAGTAAAATATCTCTTTTCGTTTAGAGATGGCGAAACCGTAGAATCAGTTCTTATGAAATATCATCACGGATATACAAGCTGTATATCAACACAAGTTGGTTGTAAGATGGGTTGCACCTTCTGTGCAACAGGTATGGGCGGATATGTTAGAAATCTTACACCGAGCGAAATGCTTGCACAGCTTCAAGCTGAACAGGCAGATAGAAATATCAGAATTTCAAATATCGTTCTTATGGGTATGGGAGAACCACTTGATAATTTTGATAATGTAATACGCTTTCTGAAGCTTGTTTCTGATGATAAGGGAATGAATATTGGTATGCGTCATATATCGCTTTCAACCTGTGGCGTTGTGCCGAAAATATATGAGCTTGCAGATTTAAAGCTTCAACTTACACTTTCAGTTTCACTTCATGCACCAAATGACCAGATAAGAAGTAAAACTATGCCTGTGAACAGAAGATGGGGTATAGATGAGCTTCTCGAAGCTTGTCGATATTATCTTAAAATGACAAACAGACGCATATCATTTGAATATGCAATGATTGATAATGTAAATGACAGCGATGCCTGTGCGAGAGAATTAGCAAAAAGACTGCATGGAATGTTGGCTCATGTCAATCTTATTCCTGTTAATGCAGTAAACGGCACAGGATATAAAAAGAGTAAGGCAGAAAGGCTGAGGGCTTTTTCTAATATACTCGAAAAAAGCGGAATAACAGTCACTGTACGAAGAACCCTCGGAAGTGACATAAATGCCTCGTGTGGGCAGTTGAGGCGGGGTACAAAATCTGAAGCGGATAAAAAGGGGGCTGAGAATGATGCAGGTATTCAGCAAAAGTGATACAGGAATTGTCAGAAAGCAAAATCAGGACAGCTGCAAAACAGGTGAGTTTGATGAAAAGACCGTTTGGGCTGTTGTCTGTGATGGTATGGGCGGAGCAAACGGTGGAAGTATAGCAAGTGCGACCGCTGTTGATGAAATCGCCCAATACATATCTGAGAATTATGAGCTTGACTTTGACGAAGACCGGATAAAACAGCTTTTGGCAGATGCGGCTACTGTTGCAAATAATGCAATATATATGGAGTCTGTCAGTTGTCATGAGCTTAGCGGAATGGGTACAACACTTGTTGCTGCAATAGTCAAAGAAAACAAGCTATACATTATTCACGCAGGTGACAGCCGAGCCTGTCTTATAGATGGTGAAAGCTTTGTCCAGCTTACGCAGGACCATTCTATTGTTCAGGAAATGGTTGATATGGGAAAAATTACTCCTGAAGAGGCAAAAAACCATCCTAAGAAAAATATAATCACAAGGGCTTTGGGAGTAGAACCAAGGATAAGGCTTGATTTTACCGTTTCTGATTTTCCAGAAAACTCGATTTTTATGATATGTACTGATGGGCTTACAAATTACCTTAGTCCAGAAAGAATTGTCGAGCTTTATAAGAAATTCAACGGTGAAGCACTTACTGATGCACTAATTGCAGAGGCTAACGAGCAAGGCGGAGGTGACAACATAACTGTTGTCATCATAAACCGATAATCGGTTGAAAGGGGTTATTTTTAAATGGATAAATATGTTGGTAAAAGGCTTGACGGCAGATATGAGCTCCAAGAGCTTATAGGCGTCGGCGGTATGGCAACGGTTTATAAAGCATATGATACGATTGATGATAAGATTGTTGCTGTAAAAATCTTGAAGGAAGAATTCCTTGGCAATGATGATTTTATTCGTAGATTCAAGAATGAATCTAAGGCTATTGCAGTGCTTTCTCACCCGAATATAGTTAAGGTTTTTGATGTCAGCTTTGGTGACAGAATTCAATATATCGTTATGGAATATATTGACGGCATTACTCTTAAAGAGTATATCGAGCATCAGAAGGTTATAAACTGGAAAGAGGCTGTGCATTTCACAGTGCAGATTCTTGAGGCTCTCGAACACGCTCACGAAAAGGGCGTTGTCCATAGAGATATTAAACCTCAGAATATAATTCTTCTTCAAGACGGAACTATTAAGGTTACAGACTTTGGTATAGCTCGTCTTACAACAAGCGAAACTCGTACGATGACAAATACAGCTATCGGCTCTGTTCATTATATTGCACCTGAACAGGCTCGTGGCGATTTGACAGACGGCAAGGCTGATATTTATTCTGTTGGCGTAATGCTCTATGAAATGCTTACAGGCAAGCTTCCTTTTGAGGCTGATAGTGCAGTTTCTGTGGCTATTATGCAGCTTCAGACAGAGCCAAGTCCTTTGCGTGATATAAATGAGGAGATTCCTGAGGGACTTGAAGAAATCACTCTCAAGGCTATGAGAAAAGACCCCGCACAGCGTTATGAAACAGCCGCAAAGATGCTTGAGGCTATCGAAACTTTCCGCAGAAATCCAAGTGTTCGCTTTAATTATAAGTATTATGATGACACAACAAGCGGAGATACAAAGTTTGTTGAAACCTCTATAAAGGGTAGTAATGCACCCGCTGTCCCTGACCAGCTTTATAATGATAATTATGATTATGATGAGGAAGCATCGAGTGATACACGCTCAAGAACCGCAGTAAAATGGGTAACAATAGGAATTGCCTCTGTTGTTGTCATTGCTATCGCAGTTCTGATATTTATGTTTACTTCAAAATCCTGTCAGGGCGGTTCGTCAAAAGATGTTGAAATTCCGGATTTCATCGGTCAAATGCTCGATGATGTTCAGTCTAACAAATCATATAAATTTAACTTCAAGATTGAGGTTAAATATGATGCCTCAAAGCCTCTTATGATGATTCTTGACCAAGACCCTAAGGCAGGAACTAAGACTGTTAAGGAAAACTCTGAAATTATTCTTACTGTCAATAGTAGTGAATCTAAGGTTAATGTTCCAACAGTTAAGGGACTTAGCCAAAAAGATGCAGAGGAAAAAGTTCAAAAGGCAAACCTTTATACAGATATTAAGAAGGTTTACAGTAATGTGGTTGATAAGGGCTATGTAGTTGACTGCTCACCTGGAGAGGGTACTGAACAGCAAATCGGTACAAAGATTACTTTGTTTATAAGCGATGGTCCTGAGGGCGAAACAGTTCAGATTCCTACAAAGCTTATTGGTAAGACTAAAGATGAGGTTAAAGCAGAGCTTGAAAAGCTTGGTTTAAAGACAGAGTTTAGCTACCAGCCTTCTACTGAAAAGAAAGATGTAGTAATTAACCTTGAGCCATATGAGGGCAATACCGTTCAAAAGGGTACACTTGTTACAATCTATGCAAGTAACGGTAAACTTCCAGCAGGTTCAGAAAGAAAAGTTGAAATTGATGTAGGCTGGCCAAATGAAGAAGCAAAAGTACACCTTGAAGTATTAGATGATGGCACAGTTTATATATCGGAGGATAATGTATACCTTCCTGATTATGGCACTATAGAAGTATCATGTAGTGAAAAGAGAATTAAGAAAATTAATATTAAAATTAATGATGATACTTATAAAATATTCACAGTAGATTTTACTAAAGACCCACCAGTTGTAACTCTTTCAAAGGAAAATCCTTACACATCAAATTCATTCAAGGTTCCATCCGTTGCAGGTTCTTCTGAAGAAGATGCAAGAAAGGCTTTAATTTCAGCTGGTTTTGATGCAGCGAATATCTCAGTTGAAGAGGAAACAAGTGATACAGTTGCTAAGGGTAATGTTACAAGAACAAATCCGTCAGAGGGTTCAGTTGTTTCTGCACATTCTTCAATTACAATCTTTGTAAGCAAGGGTAATGGTGAATCATCAACTGAGGAATTTAATGACATTATTGGCAGCACATTCAAATATGTATATGATAAGTATGGTACAAATTATCATTTTAATTATGATGGCAATCCTTCTGACAGCACAACGATAAAGAGCTACTCTGTATCTGGAAACGAAATTACACTTTATTTTAATGATGAATCATCATCTGAAACATCATCAGATGTTCCATCAGATGTTCCATCAGATGTTCCATCAGATGACCCATCGGTTGAGTAATAGCTAAATTATTAAGGTCTGCTTTGCGGATATTCGCAGGGCAGACCTTATCTATAAAGAAATTTAGAGAAGGTGTGAAATGAAAACAGTAGATGGATTGCTTATAAAGGCTTTAGGCGGTTTCTATTATGTAGAAGCAGAGGATAATATTATATATGAGTGTAAAGCTCGTGGAAGCTTTCGTAGACAAAAGCTTTCGCCGTATGTTGGAGATAGAGTGACGATTTCTATTCCCAATGACGGTTATTGTGCAATAGAAAGCATTGCAGAGCGTAAAAATTCCCTTATAAGACCACCTCTGGCAAATATAGATACTTTATTCATCGTGGCGTCTACAACTGAGCCAGAGCCAAATATGCTTGTTATTGATAAAATGACAGCGGCAGCAGTTTCAAAGGAAATAGAGCCTGTTATAGTTATTTCTAAGACAGATTTAAGCGGTGCGGAAAAGCTAAAAGAAATTTATGCAAAAACAGGCTTTAAGCTTATAGAATGTTCTAAGGAAAATAATGATGGGGCAGAAGAAATTAAGTCTATGCTTGGAGGAAAAATTTCAGCTTTTACTGGAAATTCAGGTGTTGGAAAATCTACTATACTAAATGCTATTCTTCCTGAACTTAAGCTTGAAACTGGTGATATAAGTCGAAAGCTTGGTCGTGGCAGACATACAACTCGTCACACAGAGCTTTATAAAATTTGTGGAGGTTATATAGCTGATACACCTGGGTTTTCTACGGTTGATATAGAGCGTTATGAGCTTATTCGCAAAGAGGATTTGCCGAATTGCTTTCCTGAATTTGAGCCTTATATTTGTAATTGTAAATTTACTTCTTGTGCTCATATAAAAGAAAAAGGCTGCGGTGTCCTTGAAGCACTTAACAAAGGCAAGATAAGTCAATCAAGGCATAATAGTTATGTTATGATGTATGATGAAGTTAAGGATATTAAGGATTGGATGAATAAATCATAAGGAGAATAATATGAGTCGCTGTGTTATTATATCATCATCACCCAAAATAAAAATTTCATTTTTGCGTGATGAGGTTCTTTCCGATGATTTTATAATATGTGCCGATGGCGGATATAAACACGCCGAAAAGGCAGGTCTTGTGCCTAATATAATTATTGGAGATTTTGATTCCGCAGAAGTGCCTTCAAATACAAATGCTACAGTTCTAAAGCTTCCTATAAAGAAAGATGATACAGATACTTTTAGCTGTGTTAAAGAGGCTCTTAGCCGAGGTTTTGACGAAATAATTATTTTTGGTGGTACAGGTGGAAGAATGGACCATACCTATGCGAATATTTCTGTTTTGAGTTATATCCGTTCTCACAATGCAAGAGGAACGCTTATTGACGAAAGCAATTCATTGATGATTATTTCTGATGAGGAAATGCTTATAGAGAATAAATGTGGAGAACGCTTTTCAATTTTTGCTTTTGGTTGTGAAAGCTGTGTTGTCACACTTTCTGGCTTTGAGTATGAGCTTGAAAAGGGCAGACTTTTTGCAGAAATACCGTTAGGAATAAGCAATGTTATAACTGCTGATACTGCACGAGTAAAAATTGATGAGGGCAGTGCCGTAATAATTTTTTCAAAGGAATAAGCACAAAAATTACGCCACCGAGTATTATGTATTAAGAGCGTTACGAAAGGCTCAAATACATAAAAAAGGCGGTGTTATTTATGGCAAGAAAGCGAAGGGGCTGCAATAGCTGTAATAGCGGAAAAACGGCACTTGCGTTTGCTTTAGGGCTTTTGATTTCACTGCTTTTCCCACAGAGATGCCTTTTGATTATCGCAGCGATAATTGTAATAATACTTGCGATTGCGTTGTCGAAATGCTGCTGAATTTATGGAGGTATACTTATGAAAATCGTTGTAGTTGACAGACCAAAGTTCTTCTCATTCTTTTTAAGAAAGATGTTCGGAATAAAAAAATTAAAGCCTGAAGAAATTTAAGGCTTATTTCCTATGTTTTCAATAAATGAGGGGCTGTTTTTTCACAGCCCCTTTTTTGTGCGAATAATTATCCTGAATATGTACATAATAGTTGTATATATACAATTAAAAATCGTGTCGAATTTTTGGTCGATTGATAAAATATTAACAAACATATCTAACATTATTGTTAAAATTTAGACAATTTGTCTTATTGCACAAAAAATTAACCAAAAGTTAATGCACATTACATCTATCTTTTATTCAAGTTGTGTAGTATAATAACAATATCAGATACAGAAACACTTGATTCTAAGAAATCTGTTAAACTAAATATAAAAGCCGAAAGGGGACTTAATTTATGACATTCGAGAAAGTTTTAGCTGAACGCAAAGATAAGGTTATCTACAAAGATGGCGATACTACTATAAAAGTATTCGATAGCAATTATCCTAAGTCAGATATTCTTAACGAGGCTCTTAATCACGCAAGAGTTGAGGAAACAGGTCTTCCTATTCCTGCAATTAAGGCAGTTTCGGTTATTGATGGTAAGTGGACTATCTCAATTGAGTATGTAGAAGGTAAGACACTTGAAAAAATTATGGAAGAAGACCCAGATAATTTCGACAAATATCTTGAACAGTTTGTTGACCTTCAGCTTATGGTTCAAAGCAAGAAAGCTCCTCTCCTTAATAAGCTAAAGGATAAGATGAATAGAAAGATTTCAAGCCTTAGTAATGAAATTGATGCAACAACTCGTTATGAGCTTCATACAAGACTTGAGTCTATGCCAAAGCATGATAAGGTTTGCCACGGCGATTTTAACCCGTCAAATATTATCGTTTCTCCTGATGGCTCAATGCATATCCTTGACTGGTCACACGCTACTCAGGGAAACGCTTCTGCAGACGCAGCAAGAACATATCTTTTGTTTGCTCTTAAAGATAAGACTGTTGCTGATAAGTATCTTGACTTATTCTGCAAAAAGTCTGACACTGCTAAACAATATGTACAGCAGTGGTTGCCGATAGTTGCAGCCTCACAGCTTGTAAAGCATCGTCCAGAGGAAGAAGATTTCCTCAAGACTTGGATTAATGTTATCGACTATCAGTGATATTTAATTTTGATTATAAGTTTTCTTTTTTTCTTCCTTTCTTTTTTTCATAAACAGGGATGCCAACCGAATTTTACGGTTGGCATTTTTGTGTTTATCTGAAGTATTTTTTTAGCAAACTAAAAGGGTAGGTATCGAAACCTGCCCTTTTAGCTTGCTTATTATGTTTTAGTTATATTTGAAAGCAAGAATAAGTCTTAAAACCTCTACGAAAATTCATACAAGGAAAAATTCAAGAAGAAAGCTGTTTTTTATTTTGAATTAGTAGACATTCTGTTTTCTATCATATTAATTGTATCAACATCTTTAACAAGAGAGATTTTTTAATCATTACTAAATAATTTCTTGATGTTTCGGAGAATTTGATTCAACACAAAGAAATTTTTTCTTCGAGTTTAGTTATGCTATTTAATCTTATATTTTGCTAAAATAAAATTATTTTTCTATATTTATAAGAATTTTTTTAAATATTGACCTGTGTATGAGTTTTCATTCAGTGTTATTTCTTCAGGAGTGCCTGTGCCTACGATAGTACCTCCGCCACTGCCACCTTCTGGACCTAAATCAATGATGTAATCAGCTGCTTTGATAAGGTCGAGGTTATGCTCGATGACAATTACAGTATTGCCACTATCGACAAGTTTTTGAAGAACATCAACAAGCTTATGAACATCAGCTATATGCAGACCTGTTGTTGGTTCATCAAGGATATAGACAGTTTTTCCAGTAGGACGCTTAGAAAGTTCTGTTGCAAGCTTTACACGCTGTGCTTCACCACCTGAAAGTGTTGTGGCTGGTTGTCCAATCTTGATATAACCTAAGCCAACATCACAGAGTGTTTTAAGCTTTCTTGAAATCTTAGGAATGTTGCTGAAAAATTCTGTTGCTTCTTCGGCTGTCATCTCAAGTACATCATAGATAGATTTGCCTTTATATTTTATTTCGAGAGTTTCACGGTTATAACGCTTTCCGCTACAAACTTCACAAGGTACATAAATATCAGGCAAGAAGTGCATTTCAATTTTGATTATGCCGTCACCTTCACAAGACTCGCAACGACCACCTTTTATATTAAAGGAAAATCTTCCTGACGAATATCCACGCATTTTTGCATCATTAGTGCTTGCGAAAAGCTCTCGAATATCTGTAAAAACACCTGTATATGTCGCAGGATTTGAGCGAGGGGTTCTGCCAATAGGGGCTTGGTTGATGTCAATAACCTTATCAAGATTTTCTACACCAAGAATTTCATCGTGTTCTCCACTGCGTGTTTTGGCACGATTTAGAGTTGAAGCGAGAGATTTATAAAGTATTTCATTGATAAGAGAGGATTTTCCTGAGCCAGAAACACCAGTCACACAGAGAAATGTTCCGAGTGGAAATTTGACATCAATATTTTTTAGGTTATTCTGTCTTGCTCCTTTAACCTCAATAAATTTTCCATTGCCTTTTCTGCGTGTTTGTGGAACAGGAATTTTCCTTGCTCCGCTGAGATATTGTCCCGTAATAGATTTTTCACAAGCTATAATATCATCAACAGTTCCTGCACAGACAAGTTCACCACCATGAGCTCCTGCACCTGGCCCTATATCAACAATATAATCAGCGGCACGCATTGTATCTTCATCGTGTTCTACAACGATAACAGTATTTCCTAAGTCACGAAGATTTTTGAGTGTGGCAAGAAGCTTGTCATTATCACGCTGATGCAGACCTATACTTGGTTCATCGAGGATATAAAGAACGCCCATAAGTGATGAGCCTATTTGAGTGGCAAGACGGATTCTCTGACTTTCGCCACCCGAGAGAGTTCCAGCGGCTCTTGAAAGGGTGAGATAGCCAAGTCCAACGCTTTTAAGGAAATTAAGGCGTGATATGATTTCTTTTATAACAAGCTTGGCAATCATACGCTGTCTTTCAGTAAGCTCAATTTTATTGATAAAATCGAGTGCTTTATCGACAGACATATCACAAAATTCACTTATATTAAGTCCACCAACAGTTACAGCGAGGCTTTCGGGGGAAAGTCTGCGTCCGTGACAGGCTTCACATTCTGTGGCACTCATAAAGGATTCAATTTCTTCCTTTATCCATTTACTGCTTGTTTCTTTAAATCTTCGTTCAAGATTGTTTATAATTCCCTCGAATGGTACTTCATTAACACCTGAGCCATACTCACGCTTTCTTACAACACGAATTTTTTCGCCCTTTGTTCCGTAGAGAATTATATCGAGTATTTCTGGAGGGAGTTCTTTTACTGGGGTATCAAGTGAGAAATTATACTTTTCTGCGAGAGCTTCAAAGTACATTGTTGCAATTGTGCTGCCTTCCATAGCCCAACCACTTGCCTTGATACCGCCCTTACGGATTGAAAGCTCGGGATTAGGGATAATCAAATCTTTATCTACTTTCAGAAAAACTCCAAGTCCTGTACATTTTTTGCAAGCACCAAAAGGATTGTTGAAAGAAAACATTCTTGGTGAAAGCTTGTCTATGCTGAAATTATGGTCGGGGCAAGCATAATTCTGTGAGTATAGTATATCGTCGCCGTCCTGTATTGCGATAACAGTAAGACCGCCAGCAAGCTTTGAGGCAGTTTCTATGGAATCAGCAAGTCTTGATTGAATATCGTCTTTAATAACAAGTCGGTCAACGATTATGTCAATATTATGCTTTTTATTCTTTTCAAGAGTGATGTTTTCAGAAAGGTCATAAATTATTCCGTCAACTCTTACTCTGACAAAGCCTGATTTTGAGGCGGATTCAAGAACTTTTTTATGCTCTCCTTTTTTACCTCTTATAACAGGTGCTAAAACTTGAATTTTACTTCTTTCTGGTAGTGACATAACACTATCTACAATCTGGTCAACCGTTTGCTGTTTGATTTCTCTGCCACAGATAGGACAGTGGGGAATACCTATTCTTGCATACATAAGACGCAGATAGTCATAGATTTCTGTTACTGTACCAACTGTTGAACGAGGATTTTTTGAGGTTGTTTTTTGGTCGATAGATATTGCAGGAGAAAGTCCCTCAATGCTATCAACATTCGGTTTTTCCATCTGGCCAAGGAACATTCTTGCGTATGAGGAGAGAGATTCTACATAACGGCGTTGTCCCTCAGCGTAAATGGTATCAAATGCAAGAGAGGATTTTCCTGAACCTGAAAGTCCTGTAAGAACTACAAGCTTTTCTCTTGGAATTTCAACATCAATATTTTTTAAATTATGTTCTCTTGCACCTTTTACTACTATATTTTTCATCATTGGAATTACCTCCATGAATAAATGATTTTCTAAAAAATCGATAGTATGTTCGCTCGTTTAATGATAGCATAAATAAAAGTATTTTGCAATGGAAATTCGCAGTATATAGTTAGGTTAATATGAATTAAAAGCAAAAAATAGCGGCGGATAAAATCCGCCGCTTAAGGAGCAAAGAATGTTAAGGGCTTTGCCCTTAACACCCACCAAAGGCTCCGCCTTTGGAAACCGCAAGCTTTTGAAAAAGCTTGAGCAAAACTTTTAATTGTCTTAGAAAAGTCTGTTAGTTATTAAGAAAGAATTATATCACTTAGTGCTTTTCTATCCTTATCGTGTCTATCTGGGCTTTTTGCTTCGCCATCAGCATATCCTATTGCAAGAAGATTGATAGGTTCAATTTCTTTTGGGATATTAAATTCTTCTTTTATAACCTGTGGCTTGAATCTGCCTATCCAGAGTGTGCCTAATCCAAGCTCTGTTGCCATAAGCATCATATGGTCTGTGACGATAGTTGCGTCTATGTCGCCAAATTCTTTGCCATCGTATTTACGCTTCCAAGATGCTGAAGTATCATTGCAGACAATCAGAACACAAGGGGCATTATAAAAATTAGTTGCTTTTGAAACCTTTTCTAAACCTTTTGCATCAGTTACAACAATAATTTTTGTAGGTTGGTAGTTTACTGCTGATGGAGCAATTCTGCCTGCTTCAAGTATTGTGTCTAATTTTTCTTTTTCAATAGGCTTTTCGCTGTATGAGCGTACAGAATATCTTTTCTTTGCTAATTCTAAAAAGTTCATATTGAACCTCCGAGTATTTTATTTACCTGATTATATCATAAATTAGAAAAATATTGAATATGCTTATAAAGTTTACATATAAGAAAAATACATTTTCCACTTTTTAGCATATGCTTCGGTTGTAGAACCTTTTTTAGCTCTTAGTGTAACCTGAGTATTAGGGAAGATGGATTCATTCTTATCATATGAACTTTTAAATTTCATATTACTGTTTTCTATAGTACAGGTATTAAGCATTGTGCAATCACCAAAGGCAAGAAAATTGAGTGTTTCTACACTTTCTGGAAGTGTGATTTTTCTAAGACCGCTGCATTTATAAAAAGCATTGGATTTTATCTCTTTAATAGTATTTGGAAGTGTTATATCATTTAGAGATTTACAACCTGAAAATAGTGATTCACTGATTTCTGTAATACCTGAAGGAATTTCTATTTTTTGAAGTGATGTACATTCAAGAAAAGCCTCTTTAGAAATAGTTTTGATATTCTTTGGAAGTATTACTTCTGTAACTATACCATTTCTTTGGAAAGCACCAACTTCAATTTTCGTTACACTATCAAGTATAGTATATGATGAATCTGATTTATAAGATGGGTAGAAAAGAAGTTCAGTTTTAGATTTATTATACAATACACCATCAACAGAAGTAAAGTAACGATTATCTTCATCAACATATATATTTTTCATATAAATGCAATCATAGAAAGGATTCATATTGCAGCTTCTGTTATTAAGAGATATTGATTGAATATTTTTAGATATAGTTACACTTCTAATTTGTGAACAGCCTGAAAATGCCATAGGGTCGATTCCAGTTATAACTTTATTTGAATATTTCTCTGGTATTACTAAATCCTCAAGCTTGCCCTTATATCCGACTATGTGTAATGTATCGTTTTGATACTCTTTATAGACATAGTTTTTTTCATCTTCTTTAAGTTCTGCAGCACGAAGTTCTTCGGCGGTAGGTTCGTGAGAACTTTCTGAATCTGATGATGCATTAATATCGACTGAGTTTTCAATAATACCATCTGTTGAAAGACTGTTCTTTTTTGCGACATCAAGCATAGAAAATATAACTACTCCAGCAATAACAACAAAAGCTACTCCTATGATTGTAGCTATACCCGCAGTTGATTTAAAGAAATTTCCGATTTTTGAAAGAGAAGAATTTTGCTTGTCTGTTTTTTTATTCTTTTGCTTTGTGGCGTTATCTATACTAAAATTAGCTTCTACCACACGCTGGTATGATTGTGGCTTTTTAGGAATATTATTTGATGGTTGTTCTGAAACTTCTTGAACATTCTGAGACTGCTCTACAACTGTTTCTTGCTGAACTGGCTGTTGTGCTTGCTCATAAGGGTTTGCATATTCTTGCTGAACTGGCTGTTGTGCTTGTTCATAAGGGTTTGGATACTCTTGCTGAACTGGCTGTTGTGCTTGCTCATAAGGGTTTGAATACTCTTGCTGAACTGGTTCTTGGACTTGCTCAGTAATTTTTGTTTCTTGTGCTTGTTCTTTGGATGCGTCAGGAGATGGAATATTTAAAATTGCTTGTATATCATTTTTTTCTTCAATGATAGGTTCTGCATTTGTAGGTGGTGTAATAATACTGCTTATAGGTGGTGCTGGGTGAAATAAAAATTGAGATTTTGCTAATTCCATAAGTGTAAAGGGAACTGCACCGAGAGATACTGAACGCATTAATCTGCCTTCTGATTCAGCTTTTGCAATTTCTTTTTTTATTCCCTCTCTTGCATATGAGAGTATGCACATTACTGTGTTTTCTGGCAAATCTAATGTTGAAACGATTGCAGATAAAGACATTTCCTGATAGTAGTGCATTATGATAAGAAGTCGTTGGTCATCAGGCAAATTTTCGATTATTCCTTTCACAACATTTCGTGTGTCCTTATCGTCTATGGTTTCTTGTGGAAGTTGGTCGAAATTATCTTCATCATTCCATTCAAATTTTTCAGCAACATTATTAAAAGCATCTGGATTTTTTTCTGTGATAGATATATAAGCAGAATATGAGGCAATTCTGTTTAGCCATACATCAAAGATTTCTGGTTTTTTAAGAGAAGTTAAATTTTCAAATGCGTTTGTATAGCTCTCTTTCATGATGCTTATTGCTTCTTGTTCATTTTTAGTTATATTTAGTATTGCAAAAAATAGAGCATCTTTAGTAAGATTATAAAGTGTTTCATATGCGGTTTTGTCACCCGATAAAGCACCATGAACATATCTTGAAAAGTAGTTATTCATAATAAAACCTCCAAGTTATACATATTTTATATAGATTTAATCATATGTATAGCTAATAAAATTTTAAAAATAAAAAGCTATTTAAAAGTCATGCTTAATTATTTTTATACTATTTATATTTTAACTAAAAGGTCTGAAAATTTCAATCTGTTTAGAGGAATTATATCAAATAAATATTATATTTTTTATTGATTACGCTTTTTATTGAAAGTTTAGAGTTTAAATGTTAAAATTATATTGTTTGTTTCAATAGGTAATATTTAAATTTAAATTATTATGGGAATGGAGAAATAATATGTCACTTAAAAACAGAGAATATCCTCGTGCGGAAATCTCAAGAAAAGCTGAAACTTCACTTATTGGTGGAAGTACATGGGTTTATGATACAGAGGTTAAAAAGATTTTCGGAGAAATTGAAGACGGAAATCTTATAGATGTTGTAAACAATCGTGGAAGATATATGGGCACAGGATATTATAACTCTCACTCGAAAATTCGTATAAGAGTTATTTCGCAAAATGCAAATGACCACTTTGATTATTCGTTCTATGAACGCAGAGTAAGATATGCTTGGGAGTATCGCAAGACGGTTATGCGTGATGACCTTAATTGCTGTCGTGTTATATTCGGAGAGGCTGATGGTTTCCCAGGGCTTACTGTTGATAAGTTTGATAATATACTTGTGACCCAGACACTTTCTCTTGGAACAGAGCGTGTTAAGCCTTTGATTTTTAAGGCACTTGTTAAAGTCCTTGCGGAAGATGGCTTTAATATTCGTGGAATATTTGAGAGAAATGATGTTGGTATTCGCCGTCTTGAAGGTATGGAAGAAAACAAAGGCTTCTTTAAGCTCGATGGACTTGATATTCCAGATTCAACTGAGGTAACTATTGTAGAAAATGGAATTAAGTATTATGTAGATTTTGAAAATGGTCAGAAAACAGGATTTTTCCTTGACCAGAAATTTAACCGCAGAGCGGCCGCAAAACTGGCAAAGGGCAGACGAGTTCTTGATTGCTTTACACATACAGGTTCTTTTGCACTTAACTGTGCTTATGGTGGGGCAGAACATGTTTGTGCCGTTGATATTTCTGAGGAGGCAGTTGGTTTTGCAAAGAGAAATGCCGAACTTAATGGTCTTGAGGATAAGATGAGCTTTAAAGCAATTAATGTTTTTGATTTGTTGCCTAATCTTCCAACAGCAGATGAAAAATATGATTATGTTATTCTTGACCCGCCTGCTTTTACAAAATCTCGTGCAACTGTTGATAGTGCTATTCGTGGATATAAAGAAATAAATCTTCGTGCTATGAAGCTACTGCCAAGAGGTGGTTATCTTGCTACCTGCTCTTGTTCGCACTTTATGACAGATGAGCTTTTCCGCACGATGCTTAAATCAGCTGCATTTGATGCTCATGTTGAGCTTCGTCAGATAGAGGCTCGTCAGCAAGCTCCTGACCACCCAATACTCTGGAATATGCAGGAAACAAATTATCTCAAATTCTATCTTTTCCAAGTTGTTTAATGACTTTAAATAGAAAATTCGCACAGGCTTTTTAATGGCTTGTGCGAATTTTTTATTTTAAATCTTTTTATGTAATAAATTTTTATATTTATTATCAAAATATTATAAGGTGTCACTTGGCTTTTGCAAGAATATTATGTTAATGTGCTGGATTATTATGTTTATTTTTCTGAAAATCGGACAAGAATAATATTGCCGGCACAAAATAAAATTTCGGAGAGTGAAAGCTGTGAATATTAAACGAGGAGATATATATTATGCGGATTTAAGCCCTGTTGTAGGCTCTGAACAGGGTGGCGTAAGACCTGTTTTGATTATTCAGAATGACATCGGCAACAGATATAGTCCAACTGTAATTGCTGCGGCTATCACAAGCCGAAGCACTAAAGCAAATCTGCCAACTCATATTCGTCTTATGGCTAATGAAAGCGGTCTTGCTAAAGATTCTGTTGTGCTTCTTGAACAGATTCGTACAATAGATAAACGCAGATTGAAAGAGCGTATGGGTTCTCTCGACCTCGGCGAAATGGGAAAGGTCGATGAGGCACTTTCTATTAGTTTTGGTTTGGGTGTTGAACACAATTCGATTACATAAAATAATATGTAATCGTAGAATTTCGATTTAAAATATTTAGGAATACTTTTAAGGGGGATTTTTATGGATAGTAAAAATATTAATAAGGTTGATTTAAACAAGGCAAAACATTATCCTAATGATAAAGAAACAGAGGCTCGTGAAGAAGCTTTAAAACAATTTAATCCTGTTCCAAGTACAACAGATTGTACAGGGCTTATTCCTTTTGCAGCACAGGATGAGAAAGAACTTGAATCATATCGTGAGATAATTCAATATACACCGCCATATGAAAAATAATTATAGGTATTGCTATGATAAATATAAAAATCTTGGGAAAGAATAAAGAGCTTTTTAACTGCGTTTGTAATTCTATTGAACATTATGGTGATATGCTTTGCAAACGCAGAAGTATTTCTATATCCACTGCCTCGGAAACTTTCAATGAGCTTTCGGATAATTCTATTGCAGTTTTTTGCAGCGATTTCAAAGGGAAAATATATGGAGAAAACTTCCTTGCAATATTTTCTTCTGAAAATCGCAATGCAATAGATATGCTTAATGGAAGTGGCAATATTGCAATTTCGTGTGGAATGTCACTAAAAGATACATTTAGTACTGCAAGCATTACTGATGAAGTAAGTATGGTAAGTTTGCAAAGAGCAATATGCACGATTGATGGTGAAATTATAGAGCCAAGAGATTTTTATATAAAGAGCAGTTATGAGCTTTATTCATCTTTAGCGACAAGTGCAATTCTTATTTTACTTGGAGCTATACCAGAAGAAGGTTTTGAATTTTAAGATAAAAATTCCATAAGCGCTAAAATTTACATTTAATATTAAGCTGATAACGACATAATATAATAATGCAAACGCAAAACAACAAAATCAAAAATTTAAACATCAAAAAATCTTAAAAACAAAGGAGAAATAATTATGTCAAGCAGCAACAATAATCAGCTCAATGTACCACAGGCAAAGGAAGCTATGGAACGCTTTAAGATGGAATGTGCAAGCGAAGTAGGCGTAAACCTCAAGCAGGGTTATAACGGTGATATTTCTGCAAGAGAAGCAGGTTCAGTAGGCGGTCAGATGGTTAAAAAGATGATTGAAGCTTATGAGAACGGTATGAAATAAAAAGTGCATTAAAGTACCTTGATTTAAACCTATAAACAAATTAAAAATAGACTCAAAAAGTGTGGTAGAGAATACTCTATCACACTTTTGATTTTGCTGAAAATTGTAGCTTTATAAATTGAAATATGCTATACTAAGCTAAATAATTTGATAAGGAGTAATTTGGTATGATAGATAATTTTGCCGAACTTGAGATTCAATGTAAGCAGTGTCAGAAGTGTGGCTTATGCGAGACTCGTACAAATGTTGTTTTCGGGGTAGGGGTTCCTGATGCGGAGGTTATGTTTATCGGAGAAGGTCCTGGACAAAATGAGGACGAGCAAGGAGAACCTTTTGTTGGCAGAGGTGGAAAACTTCTTGATAAAATGCTTGAGGCTGTTGACCTCGACCGAAAAAAGAATATCTATATTGCAAATATTGTAAAATGCCGTCCTCCTAAAAATCGTGACCCACTTCCAGAGGAACAGACAGCTTGTGTAGATTGGTTGAGAAATCAGTTTGCATTAATTCGTCCAAAGATTATTGTATGCCTTGGCAGAATTGCTGCTGCAAAAATTATAAAGCCAGATATTAAAATTACAAAAGAGCATGGAATTTTCTTTGAAAAGGGCAATGTACTTATGATGGCAACCTTACACCCTGCGGCTTTGTTGAGAAATCCCAATAACAAGCCGGCCGCATTTGAGGATTATCTTAAATTGCAAGAAAAGATAAAGGAAATTTGTGACCATACATATGAGGATTAATTTATATTTAAGGTGGGAAATTTAAATGAAAAATCCAAAGGTTTTAGCGTTTTATATTGTGGCTATAATAATTATTGTTGCAGTGGCGATTCTTGCATTAACAGTTTCAGGAAATTCTGGTGCTTTTTATCTGTGCCTTGGAATTATAGCTGGAGTAGTTGCTATTATTTTGTCAAAGCTTATTATGAGCAGGAAATCTAAGAAAAAATAAAAGGAGTGCTTAAAATGCCATTTATTGAATTGAAAACATCTGTATCTATATCAAAGGAAAAAGAAGCTGAACTTAAATCAGCTTTTGGTGAAGCTATTGCTATTATTCCTGGTAAGAGTGAACAATGGCTTATGCTGAATTTCTGTGATGAACAGAGAATGTGGTTTAAGGGTTCTGACGAATCTTGTGCAATACTTGAGGTTAAGATTTATGGTGGCTCATCTGCTAAGAATTATGATAAGCTGACTGCTGAACTGACAGAAATTGTTTCAGATAAGCTTGAAATTTTAAGTGATAGAATTTATGTAAAGTATGATGAAATAGAGTATTGGGGCTATGCTGGTAGTAATTTTTAATTAAGTTACCTGTCTGCAGACAAATATGCTCCAAAATTGCACAATTATGAACCATATATTAATGAATAACAATTAAATGCTTATGAAGATATTTTTTGAAAGAGTTGTTTGTAAAAATTAGTATTATTTAACAAAATATTACAAAATAAATGCCGAATGATAATAGTAATTTCACTAAAATCACTATTGAAAAAAATTATATAAGATATATCGCCCAATATATTTTATAATATAAGCGAAAAAATGTTACTATTTCACAAAATAATAAATCAAAAATAAAGATACTTAATATAGTTTATAAATGATTAATTGTAAATTTATTGTGTATAATACAATATATGCTCTTGATTTTATTTTATATTATGTTATAATAATAGTGACATTTAGAAAAGAAAGGTGATTACTTATGGGCAGAACTTTAGGAAAAGAATCCAACCATTCTTTTGAGGATTACTTCAAGAGAGCTACCAGTCCTATGCTTACATTGTTTCTTCTTAACGAAAAGCCAATGTATGTATATAAGCTTTCTCAGGAGCTTGAAAAACGCAGCAACAAGATTTATAAAATGAATTTCCTTTATCCTGTACTATATCGTCTTCAGGAGCAGGGCTATGTTGTAGAGTATTCTCAAGAGATTACTGAAAGCCACAGAACTCGTAACTACTATGCTATTACTGATGAAGGTAAGCAATATCTCAAGAAAATGATAGAGCAATATAAGGGACTTCTTAGTGCTGTTGATGTTATTATGAATAATGAAACAAATAAAGAAGCTTTAGAAAATGAGAATGTTTGAGTCGGATAGCTTTTAAATGTTGGATTTATATCGAAAACTTTGATACCGTATGCTTTATAAAAGTATACGGTATTTTTTTTGTTTAATTTTATCATTGATAATTGATAACTTTTGTGTTAAAATATATAATATATAAAACCGATAGACTTTGAGGTGATAGTGTGAAAATTTCTACAAAGGGTAGATATGCTGTAAGATTTCTTGTTGATTTGGCAGAACATAAAAAGGATGGCTTTATTGCACTTAAGGATGTTGCAGAGCGTCAGAATATATCAAAAAAATATCTTGAACAGATTGTGCCTCTTTTGAATAAATCCGGTATTCTAAAAGCTAATCGTGGTTATCAAGGTGGATATATGCTTGCAAAAGACCCAAAGAAACTTACTATTTGTGAGATTCTAAAAATTACTGAGGGCAGTATAGCTCCTGTTTCTTGTCTTGATTTTGAACCGATTCAATGCGAGCGTGCGGAGGAATGTTCAACACTCTATATTTGGCAGGGACTTTATAAGGTTATTACAGACTATCTTGATGGAATAACAATTCAAGATGTAGTTGATAGAGAGGTTGAAAAGAGTTATGATAATTATATGATTTAATTTCTATCAGACTTATGTTTGTTAATTTATTTGCCATTGACAAAATTTTTTATGAATATTATTATTTAAATAAAGGTATATGCTTAGAAGCTGCCCCTTAGGGTGGCTTCTTGTTTTTGAGGTGAATAATTTGAAAATCAACAAAAAATATCTTGGAATCATCTATATCATAATATCAGCTTTTTGCTTTGCACTTATGAACACTTTCGTAAAGCTTTCTGGAGATTTACCATCTATTCAGAAAAGCTTTTTCAGAAATTTTGTTGCTATGATTTTTGCAGCAATTCTGTTAATAAAAAGTGGGCAAGGCTTTAAATTCAAAAAAGGAAATCTTGGCTTGTTGCTTGCCCGTTCAATATTCGGTACACTTGGAATTCTTTGCAACTTTTATGCAATAGACCACCTTGTACTCTCTGATGCATCAATGCTCAATAAGATGTCGCCTTTTTTTGTAATAATTTTCTCGCTTATATTTCTGCACGAAAAAGTAAATAAAGTTCAAACCTTAGCGGTCATTATAGCATTTTTAGGAAGTTTACTTATAATAAAGCCAAGCTTCAATCTTACAGAGTTTCTTCCTGCACTTCTCGGTTTTATAGGTGGTTTAGGTGCTGGTGTAGCATATACAGCTGTAAGACGACTTGGTCAGAAAGGTGAAAATGGAAAATTTGTTGTGTTCTTTTTTTCCTGTTTTTCTTGCGTTGTGACATTTCCATTTTTGATATTTCAGTATCACGAAATGACCTGGCTTCAACTGATATATCTGCTTTGTGCAGGACTTGCAGCAACAGGCGGACAATTTTCAATTACTGCGGCATATTACCATGCACCAGCGAAAGAAATTTCTGTATATGACTATTCTCAGATAATTTTTTCTGCACTTATTGGTTTCATAATTTTTGGTGATATACCAGATATATATTCTATAATAGGTTATATAGTAATCTGTTCTATGGCAATTATGATGTTTATTTATAACAATCGAAAGAGTAAAACTGAAAAATAATATTTTGCAAGGGGCTGTGAAAAAACAGCCTTGCAAAAACAAGAAGGCACATAACCGTTATCAATTTCGGTTATGTGCCTTTTGTGGTATAATAAGTTTGTGAAGAAGTTTGTGTATGGCAGAGGACATCGGAAGACCGTTACACAAAGATATTATGAGAAACTCTGCAAATATCGAGATAAACTCAGTGAATATGTAGTTAAGCTTGCTACCTGCGGTGAGAACAGAACCAGCTATTCTAAGACAGACAATTCGGCAACCGAACTATCTGCTTAAATGAAGAATTGACATCTATATATCAAGAAGTTTTAAACAATCTTGAAGGCATACACGGAGCATTGCTCAGAATGAATCGTTCGATACAAGCTGAGGGTACCTTCGGTGTAATGAAATATGACCGTTGGTACAAAAGGTTAGTGCGAAGATGTCAAATTAAAGTCGAATTGGAGATTTATTTGGTTTCAATCGGCTTTAATCTCCACAAATTTTATACAAAACAAATCAGACTGCAAAAAGCTGCTTGAGGTTTCAACATTACGCTGTTTGGGGTAAGGGGGAGTATGCCATTTTTTAAACAATCGCCTTGTTTTTTCACAAAAATTGAAAGGAGCTGCGAAGAATGAAGTCTTAAACTTCATTTCTTCACAGCCCCACCATTTGCTGTAACGGTTTTTAATTTGTAAATTATTAATTTTTTAAGGGCAAGGCATTTATAACATCGCAGACTATTTCAGCACGATTAAAAGGTGTCATAAAGTAGAAACCATCTGCATGTGTCATATATGTTTTTGCAAGTTCTATTGCAATTTCCGTTCCGACCGCAGAACTTTCTTCTCGTGTCATATTCGGAGAAAATCTCTCAATAATATCCTGCGGAATGTTTATTCCTGGAACTTCATTATTCAAAAATGACGCATTTCGATAACTTACAAGTGGCATAATTCCGACAAGCATTTTAGCACCAAGAGAACGAGCCTCCTCAATGACATCAATATTCTCAGCAGAATATACAGGCTGTGTCAGGAAAAATGTTGCACCACATTCCATTTTCTTTTCGAGGCGTTTAAGCTGACTCTTTGCATATTTCAAATCAGGATTAAATGCACCACCAATAAGTATAGGTGAATCTGCAAAAACCTCCTTATTCATTTCAGAAATTATGGTCATAAACTGTGTGGAGCTTATATTGAAAACAGGTTTTACAACTCCTCGGTCGCTTTCAGCAATATGGTCGCCAGTAACTGCGAGAACAGCACGAATTCCTTCACTATGTGCTCCAAGTAGAACTGAACGCAAAGCATTGATATTTCTATCACGGCAACAGATATGTGGCAAAGTATCGATTCCACATTCACGATGTATTCTTGCAGAACAAAGAACAGGCTCCATTTTTACTTGCCCAAGAGGGGAATCAGAGATAGTAACAATATCCGCTCCAGCCTCTTTAAGGAGATTAGCACCATTTATAAGCTTGTTTAAATCTGTGCCATATGGAGGGTCAAGCTCTGCCGCAATTACAAAATCACTATTTGCAATTCGAGAAGAAAATGGTGCAGGAGAAGATTTTTTCTTTTCTTTAATTTCAATTTTCTCAAAGCTTATGTTTCCATTGAGCTTTTCGGAAAGAAGCTTAATGTGCTCAGGCTCAGTGCCACAACAGCCACCAAGAATATTTATGTCATTTGGAATAAGTCTTGTAATTTCGTCAACAAAATGTTCAGTATTCGGCGAAAAGGCAATACGCCTTCTTTCAAGATATGGATATCCACTGTTTGGCAAAACAGCTGTATACAGCTTTGTATTGCTTTTTATGAAATCATTGAATTGTACTGCATGACGCTGAATTTGAGTCGGTCCACAACCACAATTCAAACCAACTACACATAGTTTATCTTTATATTTTACTATGCTATCAAGGAGTGAATTAAGCGAAACGCCCGAACGAGTAAAGCCGTCTGGCATAATCGCAAAAGATAGATAAATATCAGCATCAGGCTTTTTAGATTTAATATATTCGATAGGGTAGGCAATAATATCTATACTTGGAAGAGTTTCAAGTATAAATGAATCCGCACCACATTCAATAAACGCATCAATGATAGCACGATATTCAGCATCGGGATTTTTGTCGTGGTCATCATTAGTATAAATCGCACTTATATCAGCACAAACAACAGCGTTTTCGCCTGCACATTCCCTTGCAAGCATATATCCCTGTTTGATAACCTTAATAAGCTCATCTTGGCTGATATTAAGAATAGCAGTATTTGCGGAAAAGGTATTTGTGCGTATAATTTTAGCACCTGCATTAATGTACTGTGTGTGTATACGCTTAACGATTTCAGGATTATTGATATTTTCAAGCTCACAGCGTCTTTCAGAATTACCAGTAAGCTTAGAATAGAATGTTGCAAAAGCACCATCACAGAGAACAGTCTTGTTATCTGCAAGCAACTCAGATAGTTTCATATTTTTCATACCTTTCACTATAACAAAACCACAAAAATATGCTTGCAGTTTTTGTTATATGTATTTCAGAAATTTTTAGTTTTTATTGGCAGTAATTTCGTCCATACAAGTCTTGCAAACATTCTGATTTTTAAAGCTGATAACATCTTTCTGAGAGCCACAGAAAATACAAGTAGGAATTGGCAGATTGTATTTTTGCAGAATAACTCTTTTGTTGTCACCATCAAGAAAGATTTCTACGGAGTCACCCGACTGAACACCGAGAGCCTTTCTCAAATCAATAGGCAGAACAAGGCGACCAAGTGAATCAACTTGTCTTACATAACCGGAATTTCTCATAATCATAACTTCCTTTGCGTGGATTTATGAAATAATCAGACGATTATTTCCAAACTTTACTTAATTCTACTATTTTTTTCCAATTTTGTCAATAGATTGTCGAGAAATTTATTTCATAAATTCACATTGTCGAAGCATAAAAATAGTAATAAAATCCGAAACGAGGTTGAGGCTTTGTGCTTGGCTATATATGGGGTGCTATGCTGATAGTAAGCCTTATATGTTCGATATATACTGGCAAAATGGAGGAACTTTCCTCGGCTGCTCTAAATGGAGCGGCTCAGGCGATTGAGCTTACACTCTCTCTTTTGGGAGTAATGGCTCTTTGGTCAGGGCTTATGAAAATTGCTGATAAAGGTGGAATAACAGCCATCCTTGCAAAAGTATTTTCACCGTTTTTGCGTATTCTTTTCCCAGATTATAAGCCGAAAAGTCCAGTATTAAAGGCAATTTGTGCAAATATGGCGGCAAATCTTCTTGGACTTGGAAATGCCGCAACACCCTTTGGAATTGTCGCAATGAAAGAGATGCAAAAGGAAAATAAAACACCCGAAATTGCAAATAAAAGTATGGTTATGTTTGTTGTATTGAATACTGCGTCAATTCAACTAATTCCGACAACAATTGCCGCTATGAGAGCATCTGCTGGTTCGAAACAGCCATTTGATATTATAGTCGCTATATGGATAGTTTCTTTTTTGTCGCTTTTTGTAGGAATAATAACAGCAAAATGCTTTGAAGCTCCTGTCGAAAGAAGAAGATTGCACTCGAATAGAGGTGGTAAAAATGGAAATAATAGGTAATTTTGTAGTCCCAGTTTCCATAGCTTTAATAATTATTTTCGGACTTTGCAAAAAAGTGCCACTTTTTGAAGCGTTTACAGATGGTGCAAAAGAGGGAATAGTTTCTATGTTTTCGATAGCACCTTCGTTAATAGCTTTGATAACGGCGGTATCAATGTTAAGGGCATCAGGTTTTTTTGAAATATTGACAGATTTGTTGTCACCAGTTACAAGTGCATTAGGATTTCCAAGTGAAATTTTACCACTTGCACTTATGAGGCCTGTATCTGGAAGTGGTTCATTTGCTTTATTAAATGATTTATTCAAAAGTTTTTCTCCCGATAGCTTTATCGGAAGAACAGCATCTGTTATAGCTGGTTCAACAGAAACCACATTTTATGCCATAGCGGTCTATTATGGTTCGGTCGGTATACAAAAAACAGGATATACTATACCAGCGGCATTGATGTCAGATTTTGCAGGTATGGTATTAGCTCCTTTGACAATAAGGATATTAGGTAATTAGCTAACACACTTCCCTAAGACAGCTAAAAATTTCGCTCGAGGCGGAGTGCCTCTGCAGTCAAGACGCGTAATCGCTCGACAAGTCTCGCTCGACACTTTCAAAATAAGTTTGTTGATGCGATTGAAGTAATTACCAATGGACTACCGATTAGCTAATGTACTTATCTAAGACAATTAAAAGTTTCGCTCGAGCCTTTTTAAAGGCTCGCAGGGTTGAGGGACGGAGTCCCTCATGGGTTTTAAGGGCAACGCCCTTAACTTGTCTTGCCTCCTTAGTGGCGAACTTTGTTCGCCACTAAAATTTCTTTTGTTATCAACATTAGTCAATAAGTGCGGACAAAGTCCGCCCTTTAGGAGCAAAGTATGTTAAGGGCTTCGCCCTTAAAACCCACCAAAGGCTCTGCCTTTGGAAACCGCAAGCCTTTAAAAAGGCTTGACCTAAATTTTGAGTGTCTAAGATAAGTTTAGTTAGCTAAACGGTAGTTTCTCTAACCGCGTCAACAAACTTATTTTGAAAGTTTTGAGCGATTCTGTGTCTTTTCCTGTGCGGTCACGCACCGTTTCTTGGGGCAGTGGCTCGCTGCTATTTCTTTATATTGCCGTTTGCCGCAGCCCTTGTTCTTACTATCTTTCTATAAAATTCTTTTCTGTTAAACGGTATCAGCGGATATAGATAGCTTTTTCCAGAAATAGTCTTAGTGCATACCATTATAAAAAATGTAAGCACTATACCTGCAATAAAACCGTATATTCCGAAAATCTCAGTTAAAACAAGTATCATTATTCGCATAAATTTTACTGCATAGCCTAATTCATAGCTTGGCTGTGAATAGTTTGCAATAGCCACAAAAGCCATATAAAGCATAGCCTCACTGATAAACCAACCTGATTGTACAGCAAAATCGCTCAAAACTATTGCACCAATTATGCTCAAAGGTGTTGAAAGCATATTTGGTGTATTTATTGCTGCAAGCCTTAATCCGTCTATTGCAAGTTCAAGTATCATAAGCTGCCAGAATATTGGAATGTTTATAGGGTCCGACGGAACTATGAAAGCAAAGACCTCAGGAATATAGCTTGAATATTTTAAAGCAAGTAACCATATAGGTGTTATAAAAAGCGATGCAATAATTACGATATAACGAGAAAGTCTTATATAAGTTCCTGTGAGCGGTGGAAAATAATAGTCATCCGCCTCCTCTAAAATATCAAAAATAGAAGTCGGAATAATCAGGGCAGAGGGAGCATTGTCAATTAGGATAGCAATGTTGCCGTCAAGTACAGCTGATGCGGTTACATCAGGACGCTCTGTATTTTTAACCTTAGGAAATGGCGAATACCATTTGTGCCTATAAATAACCTCTGAAAGACTTTGCATAGTCATAGTCAAAGCTTCAACAGAAGCATTTTCGATTTTTTGTGTAATTTCTGCAAGAAGTTTTTTATCAACTTTGTTATCCATATAGCAAAGGACAATATCTGTTTTTGTTTCAATTCCAGCGGAAAGATATTTCATACGGAGATTTCTATCCCTTATTCTACGGCGTACAAGTGCTGTGTTTGCAACTAAAGTTTCCACAAATCCGTCACGAGAGCCACGCAATACCTTGTCCTTTTCAGGCTCAGAGGAATCCCTTTGTGGATATGAGCGTACATCGAGCATAATAGCTCCGTCTAAATCATCTATAGCAAGAGCCATAATACCAGAAAGAATACCAGTATAAATTTTATCCAAATCCGTTTCAGCAGAAACCTCAACATAAGGTACACTTTTTTCGCAAAAAGCTTTTAAATCAGAAAGCTGACTTTCATCATTTATAGAATAGAAAAATTCTATAATTTTTTCCATTACCTCGTCATTGATGAGTCCATCAACAAAAAATAAGCAGGAATCCCTGTTGCAAATAATGATTTTTCTTTCTATAATATCGAAACTTTCCTTTGCAAAAATTCCATTGCTGATTTTATCTATAATATTTTTGCTCAAAGAATAAAACTCCTTTATTTGCGGATATATTGCTATTATTTGCAAATAAAGGAGTTTTATTCATTAGTTAACTTTCTAAAGCTTTCTTTTCTTTATCATAGAAATATTTTATAATATCTTTTCTTGTGATAATTCCTATAAACATACCTCTGTCATCAACTACTGGTACGAAATTTTGCTCCATAACCATATTGAGAAGATTATCCATAGTTTCACTGACCCTTACAGCTCTATCACGCTTATTTCTTATAATATCTTTTATGTGACATTCTTCTAACGATTTAAGATTTTGTTCTTGAGTTTTCTTGAGAATAATATACCAAAGGAAATCTCCTTCACTTACTGTACCTATGTATTTTCCCTCACGAGTTATAACAGGAATTGCTGTGTAACCATGGGCGTGCATTTTTTCAAGTCCTTGCCTGATAGAACAATCATCATAGAGATATGCAACAGTAGCCTTATGTTTAAGAAAAAATAGTATATTCATATGTAGCCTCCTTGTTATATTAGAGTAATTAAATTAGCTTAAAGAGATTTATTCTTCTTGGATTGGAATATATTTAATTTGATTATATTTTTTAGTATATTAAACTTATTAAATTATTTCTTATATTATTAATGGTAACATATTAAAGAGTTATAATCAATCTTTTATAAAAAATTAAGTGCTAAAAAATATTTTTTGTGTCTAATTTTGTTACAATTTTCGATTTTTAAAATGCCGTTGAAAATTTGCAAGATATGAGTTATAATTAAAAGTATAATTTTAGAGCAAGCTATATTTTGTGCTTTGAAATTAAATACTTTAATGCTGCAAAGCTCAAAGATGAACTCTGTGGCGGAATGGAGATTGTTTATGGATAAGCTATTAACACTTCTTGAAGATAACGCACAATTTACCTATTCACAGCTTGCGGCTATGCTTGATGAAACAGAAACCGAGATAAAAAAAAGAATTGAAGATTATAAGCAAAAAGGCGTTATTAAGGGTACAAGTACAATAATCGACAGAAGCAAGCTTCAGAATGCAGGCGTTAATGCTATTATTGAAATCAAGGTTACACCAAAGGCGGAAACAGGCTTTGACGAAACTGCAAAAATAGTTGCGTCTTTTGATAATGTAGATAGTGTATATCTTGCGGCGTCGGCGACATTTGACCTTATAGCGTTTGTCAGAGGAGCTAATATACAAGAGGTTTCGAGCTTTGTCGCAAAACAGCTTTCTACCTTAGATTCAGTTGTATCAACAGCGACACACTTTGTTCTTACGGAATATAAAAAGAGCGGAATTTCTTTTATTGATGATTGTAACGAAGAACAAAGGAGTATGGAGCTTTAATGGATTACAATAGATTTATTAATGATAAAATACGAACAGTAAAGCCTTCGGGCATAAGAAAATATTTTGATATTGCAAATGAAATGGGTCATGTAATTTCTCTCAGCGTGGGTGAGCCTGATTTTCAGACACCTTGGCATATTCGTGAGGCTGGTATAGATTCACTTCAAAGAGGAAAAACATGGTATACACCAAATAGAGGCTTTTCTGAATTAAGACAGGAAATCTCAAAATACTTTGAGCGTCGTTTCAATGTAACATATAACCCTGACACACAGATTCTTGTAACTGTTGGTGGTTCAGAGGCTATTGATGGTGCTATAAGAACAATAGTTTCAGAGGGTGATGAGGTTCTTATACCAGAACCAAGCTTTGTATGCTATAATCCTTTAACAAGACTTGCAGACGGTATTCCTGTTACAATAGAAACAAAGGCAGAAAACGGTTTCAGGCTTACTGCTGAAGAGCTTGAAAGTAAGATTACACCTAAGTCAAAGCTTCTTATCTTGCCTTTTCCTAATAACCCAACTGGTGCGGTTATGAGAAAAGAGCATCTCGAAGAAATTGCAAAGGTTGTTCGCAAGCATAATTTGTTTGTTCTTTCTGATGAAATTTATGGTGAGCTTACATATGGCGATACACCACATATATCTATTGCATCACTTGAGGGTATGGCAGAACGAACAATAGTTATAAGCGGATTTTCAAAATCATATGCTATGACAGGTTGGCGTTTAGGATATGCTCTTGGCCCAAAGGAAATCATAGAGCAGATGACAAAGCTTCATCAATTTGCTATTATGAGTGCTCCGACTACTGCACAGTATGCTGCAATAGAGGGTTTAAGACATGGTGATGGCGATATTGAGTATATGCGTAATGAGTATAATATTCGTCGCAGACTTATAGTAGATGGTTTCACACGAATGGGACTCACTTGCTTTGAGCCAGAAGGAGCTTTCTATATTTTCCCATCAATAAAAAGTACAGGCCTTACCAGTGAAGAGTTTTGCACTAAGCTAATCAAATCAAGACGAGTTGCCGTTATACCGGGAACAGCCTTTGGTGATTGTGGAGAAGGATATATCAGAGTATCATATTCTTACTCACTTGGACATATTATGGAAGCATTAAACAGAATTGAAATGTTTATAAATGACCCAGACGCTCCAGCTATGGATTCCTAAAAAGTGATTTTTTGAAAGGATGTTGCTCTAAATGAAGGTTAATGTTGATGCCCCGGCGAAAATCAACCTTTTTCTTGATATAAGAGGAAAACGCAGTGATGGCTATCATATAGTTTCTATGGTTATGCAGTCTATTAGTCTTTGCGATGAGATAACAGTTTCTCGCACAGATGATGGTGATATTAAAATCGTATGTTCAGATGAGAATATTCCACTTGATGAAACCAATACAGTATATAAGGCTGTTGAGCTTTTCTTTAAAGAAACAGAAAAAGAAAACAAGGGCATTGAGATTAAGATTAAGAAAAATATTCCGACTGAGGCAGGACTTGGCGGAGGAAGTACAGATGCGGCTGCAGTGCTTCATGCATTGAATAAGCTTTATGACACAGAGCTTTCTCGCAAGGAGCTTGCAGAAATCGGAGCAGAAATTGGTGCAGATGTTCCATTTTGTGTTTACGGCGGAACAATGTCTGCAAGCGGAATAGGAACAATCCTAAGCCCGTTGCCAGATTTACCAGAATGTTATCTGGTGATTGTAAAGCCAAATATTGGAGTTTGCACTAAGGATGCCTATGAAAAATCAGATTCACCCGAATTTTCAGCAATAAAAGGAATGGATAAAATTACAGAATCCATTTGTGAAGCAAATATAAAAAGTGTTGCTAAACATCTTTATAATAAATTTGAAGTCGTTATGGCTTTGCCGGAGGTTGAGAAAATCAAGCAGATAATGCTTGATTGTGGAGCTTTAGGTGCGACTATGACAGGAAGTGGTTCAGCGGTATTCGGTATTTTCGATAATGATAATATGCGTGATGATTGTGCAAAAAGGCTTGATGATGATTACGAGTATGTATATAAAGCAGAACCAGTTTCAGAGGTCTTTTTTGGATAAAGTTATATAAATTTAATAATAGCTTTTAAAGGGCTTGAGCAAAATTTTTAATTTTATTGAATTTATATAAGAATAAAATTATAAAATCCCGTCCATAATCTTTGCAACAGCAAAGAAAAGGACGGGATTTTTTATGAAAATAAAAATTATATTTAAACTTGTAGCAACAGCATTAGTTATGGCATTTACATTTTCGGTAGTATCATTTGCGGGAGCTTGTGAGGATATAGAATCGAGAGTTTTGCGACTACATATCTTGGCAAATTCTGATTCAGAATCAGACCAAGCATTAAAGCTAAAAGTCAGAGATGCTATTTTAGAAATAAGCCCAGAAATTTTTGGTGATACATCATCAAAGCAAGAAGCTATAAAAAGGGCAAAGGCAGATTTGCCTGAAATTATAGCCGAAGCAGAGCGTGTTATCAGGGCAGAAGGTTATAATTACAGCGTCAGAGCCGAGGTTGTAAATGATAAATTCAATACTCGTATTTATGAAAATTTTACACTTCCTGCCGGAGATTATGACGCTGTAAGAATTATTATAGGTAGCGGTAGCGGACATAACTGGTGGTGTGTGATGTTTCCAGCACTATGTTTGCCGTCTGCGGAGGGTAATGAATTGCAGAACGAACTTCCTGATTCAGAAAAATGTATAGTTGATAATAACGAGAATAGCAACGGTTATGAAATCCGTTTTGGAGTAGTGGAGGCGGTTTCGAGCTTTTCAGATTGGCTTTGTAGCTTGTTTTAATAGTAGTTTATTGTTCTGATTTTAACTTTTCTATTTCGGCTTTCAAAGCTTCAAGGTTTTCGGATTTTTTATTTTTTTCCTTAGAGTAGGAATGTTCCATAAGTACAAAAACCAAAACTATGATAGTTACAATAAAGAATGGATTTTGCACAAACGAGATTATATACCCGACCTTTGGAAAAATCCTAATAACCTTTCCCTTAACCTGATCTATTGAAATAGCCTTATCTCGTATATTATTAGCGTCACCTTGAGTGATTATTTCATCATCAGTGATTCTTATAATTCTATGGGTTACAAGCATATTGTCATTATCTATAAATGTTATAATATCGCCGACCTCATAATTTTCTTGCTCGTGTATAATAAGCCAATCATTAACGCTGATTGCAGGTTCCATACTTCCCGAAAGTACAACAGCATTTCCATAACCTGCAAGCATAGGTAATTGTTCGTGAAGAAGTAACCTTGAATTCATCATAAAAACACAATAGCCTATCATAATTGAAGCTATAAGAAATCCAAATATTTTTGCAGTATATTTCAAAATCTTCTTCATCATTTTTTGAAATCTCCATTGTGTTTTTTTCTGGAAATGATAATCAATGCGATTGTTATAGCACTAAAAATTGATATAACAATGTATAATGCAAAGCTCCTGTTATCACTCGTTTTAATAGTTGAACTATCTGATGGAGTATCACTTGAATCAGATTCAACAGAGCTTTCGTCATAATCGTATTCAGATATAACACTAATATTTATATGGCAAGCTATTTCTTCATCAACAGCCTTATTTCCGAGAAATGTATCATAATCATCAGTACCATTTTCAAAATCCCATTTCCAACGGATTTGATATTGTGTGCTTGAATAAGGCTTAACATTTCCATCAGAACTTATAGAATTAAGATCTTTAATAGATTTCATATCTCCAGAAAGAGAGTTGCCATTGGCATCAAGAACCTGAACCATAACAGGAATTTCATATTCACTATCATTTTCACCTGATATATTCAGGCTATATTTAATTGCGTATTCCTTGTCATTGTTAAGACTAAATACATAGTTGTTTTCTGTTCCGGGAGCGATTGTATGATTAGCGCTTCCAGTTCCGTCGGTTGAAACATGAGGGTCGTTATGCTCAAAGATATTTACTGTTGTGTTGGTGGTCCATGTCTGTTCAGAATCAGAAACAGACAATCCCACATTTTTTGATGAATCAGAAATATAGCCTTGAGAGAGGGGAAAGCTTTCTATACTATTTTGTGCATAGGCCTTATTATAAATAGGAGCATTATTTGTAAGGCTTATGGTTTTGTTTGAAGTTGGATTGGTGCTTGTAGAGAATGCAATGTTTATTACAATATCACCAGTTATAATAATAAAGAGTAACAAAATCATAGCTACAAACCAAGATTTCTTAGCTTTATTCATAGCGATACCTCCTTCAAAAAATTCAGTCCATATGCGAACCAACTGCCCCAGAGGACAGTTGGCTCAGTATAGATTGAAGTTTTAATATTAGTCGATTTGGTCTACTGTAACAGCCATATTAAAGCTGACAGTGAGGTTATAATCACCTTTTGATTTATCTTTAGCTGCTTCGACTGGTGAATATGTTGCACCATTATCAGTAGTTTTTACAACGATACGTCCGGCAGCAATATCGCCAAGAATAGTATCTTTAGCGTCTTTTAATGGGTCTTTAGGGGAATGTGGGTTCTCAGGATTACTAATTAGCCAGTACCAAGTAAGAGTTCTTGTGCAGGTTTCAATGTCTGTATTTGCCTTATATGTACCATCACAAGTTATTCCTGGGTTATCTTTATTTATGGCATCACACAAGTTTTTCAAATCATCATAAGCTTGAAAGTGATTGCCAGTTTTGTCCTGATATTGATAGATTATGGGGTTATAATCATAGTCATTAAAGGATAATTTGTCGCCAGCTTTATAATACTCTGCATCTGCATCATATTCAGTAGGATGCTCATATGAAATAATAGTATTATTGGTATCTGGATTTTCAACTTTTTTTATATACAAACTATCTGCATCAAAGTTTTCTTCAGTTACATTATTAAGCTTTGACATAACAGCGTAGGAACCTTTTCTTAGGTATACAGTTTTAACTGTATCGATATCGACAGTTGTATTTATTTTAACATCAACCTCAGGTTTGCCTGATATAACGAAGCCTAAACCAGTATCATTTTTAGTACCAGGAGCAACAACATTTTCTCCTTGAGTAGAAACCTGTACGGTGCCTGTGTGTTCATTACCGCTGAAACTAATAGGCTTGTCGCCACCTTCTTTGCTTGCGTATTCTTCGCCAAAAAGTGAACCATCTGCGGTTACTGTAACGCCGAACTTTGCTACTCTCGCAGAATCGTTTGCACTGTCGCTTGTTGTATACTTAGCAAAGGTTCCTGCTGTCATGCAAGTAGTAAGCATGGTTGCAAGAAAAAGTATACCTGCGGCACGAAGTGTCTTATTTTTTTTCATACTTTAATCTCTCCTTTATTAAGTATTTACCCAAGCAGACCGTATGAATCTTTCTGTTTTGGGCATTTTGAGTAAGCAACTACTCAGATTTATTAAAAAATCTAATCGGCGGTTAGATTCTTTAAACAGATTTAATTTTTGCTTTCTGATTCAAGCTTAGCCTTTTCACTTTTAAGTCTTTCGATTTCAGCCATAAGTGCAGCAGCTTCGGTTTGTTCGGATTTTTGAATGTGTCTGCGTCTTATAATATCATAAATAACAAAAATAGCGAGTGGAAGAATAACACATATAATCAATCCAGGAATAGTCTGCATAAATAGAGCAACATTTCCCAAGCCTGTAATTTTTCCTTGATATGTACCTATAATCTTTTCAGGATAAACAAGCTTTGCGTCGGCGGTAGCATTGGCATCACCCTTTGTGCGATAGGCAAGCTTTCCGTCATCATCTTTAGTTACTTCTATAATTCTGTGGGTTACAAGAGAACCGCCCTCTGCTTTATCCCAATATACTATAATATCACCTTTTTTAAAAGATGAGGTATCTTCAACGGTATGTGCAAACATTAAATCGCCAGTTTCAACAGTACCACTCATAGAACCAGATTTTACTATAAGAGGAAAAGTTCCGCCTATATTTGGAATAGAATTACTATCTACTGTAAAGCCTTGTATAATAAGAATTATATTTAAAATCAATATAGGTGCAAGTATGATGCAAGCGATAATTCCAAGGATAGTAAAAGCTTTATTAGAAGAATTTTTCTTATCGGTCTTGGAATTTTTATCGGAAACTGCTTCAATAGTGGTTTCCGTAGAATTATATTTCATTATATTCATTCCCTTTTTAGCTAAAAATTTAATTATAAATAAATTATGTTTAGCAATATTGTAACATATAAAAATAAAAAATTCAATTGGTTGATAATCAATACTGATTTTTATATACAAATATAGCATTTTAGTTTTATATATAGATATTATAGTTGCAATATTGAGCTAAATTTCTAATTAAGAAAAAAGTTGTTAGAACTTTATGATATAATTAAACAAAATATAATGCTATATTTATATATAATTATAAAAGTATAAGGAAGTTAAACATATTTTTTCTAATTGTTTAAGGAGGCAATGTTAATATGAAATTTAAAAATACAAAGAAAAAGAGAGTAATTTCATTTGCATTGGTAATTTTAATAGTTGGAGGACTTATTCCAAGTGATATGCTTTCAGGATTTTTCGGCTTGTTTGCACCTGCTTTTGCAAGTGCAGCAGATAATAATGCTCCAGCATATCAATATATGAATGAGCTTTATGATGGTTCAGATGCTATTTCTCCATTGCCTACTTATATTAAATATAAAGAGCAAACAGGCTATACTGAGCCTAAGCGAATATCTCTTACGGATTTTCGTGAGATAGTAGGTGAGGCCTTGCTTTTTAATAATGGTACAGCACAGAACTATATGTCACAGGACTATAAGCTGATGATTTGCAATGCAGAGGAATTATATCTCTATTCGCAGATTGTAAATGGAAAAGGTTCGTCCCCATCAGAAGTTAAATTCTATCTTTCTGCAAATATTGTACTTGGTGATAATATTGAATATTCCGAGGTCAGCTATAATGAAAGATATTTTTTGCCAATAGGCGGAGATGGAAACCCATTTACTGGTACATTTGATGGTCAGGGCTTTGAGATTCGTGACCTTTATTTTGATACTGGGTATACGCCTGTAACAGTAGGATTTTTTGGCGTTGTTGGTGCTCATGCGGTTGTAAGGAATTTCGGCATATATCACCCTACAATAGATTCTACAAATAGTGCGGCAACCTTTACTGCTGTAATTGCCTCAAGAAATTATGGTAATATTGAAGATGTATACGCTATTGCTCAAGAAGTTCAGCCGGAAAAAGGTGCTATTGCAAATGTCAATGTTGTAAAATCAGCAAACTCCACCGCTGGTGGACTTGTTGCGATAAACTATGCAAGCGGTAAAATTGCAGATTCATATTTTGCAGGTATGCTCGATGCTCGTGAACCAATTGTGCAAAATCCAGTATGCCCTAATAATAGTGGTACTATATCAAACTGCTACTATGATAGTGATATATTCAAGGTTGGTACAACTCCTAATCAAATTGATAATCCCGATGAAGAGAATATCATACCTCGCACAAATTTCCAACTTAAAACTCTTAATGGCGTTACAGGCACAGAATTTAAACCACTTAATAATAAAACTACCAGAACTGGTAGAAACACTTATGATTGGACTTATCCACGAATCTATGGTTTTATTGGTATGGGTACAGAGAGTGACCCATTGATAATTTCTACTCCTGCACAGCTTATTCACTTCCCTTGTTCATATGAGTATACACAGGCATATTATTTTAAAATAGATAAATGTATAGATATGAATGAAGTTGCTCCAAATGCCTATAAACCAAAGCTTGATATAACAGTAACATCAAACTATATGGCGGGTGGTCGTTGGATTAACTGGACAGTCACTTCAACAAATGCATCTTTTTATGGCAAGCTTATAGGTACAGCCGATGATGGCGATGAAAATTGTCCTATTCATCATACTTCATCACTCGGAAACGACAGCAATGGCGAAAAACTGAGAGATAATCATATAATCCTTAATCTTACAATAAATACACCAGCCACAACAACCAATAGTAAAAGTAATAAATTTACTGCTCTTATAGCACAAGCTAACAGTAATAAAAATAGTCAGTATAATTCTTGTGTTAAAGACCTATCTTTTGTTGGCGGCGAAATTTCGAGTGGTGATGCTGATGGTATGCCAACCACAAACACAGACAGCTCTTTAAATGTAAGAAGTGCAACAGTTGTTGCACATTCAAACTATGTTGATATGGAAAATGTTCATTCTTCGGCAACTGTAAAGCTTGGAACAGGCTTACAGCGTTCTACAGCGATAGGTGGACTTATCGGTGGAGGAGCATACCATTTTATAACAGACTGTACCAATAGCGGAGATATTATCGGCGGTGCATTAGAAATGGTACCGAATATTTTTAGTTATAATGTTCGTGTAGGTGGTTTGCTTGGTGCTGCAGGTACAGGAGGCAATACGCAATGGGGATACTATGGAAAGCTTACCCATGTTGCTAACTATGGTAATGTTTATGGTGCATATATGATAACCGATGAAAGCAACGATTGGAAATTAATAAACGGCAGCTTTAATACAGCAGGTATTACAACAAATCAAGTAGGAAGTAATGTTACTGGCTTAACTACAGAAAATGGTTCTAAGCCTGCAATAAATATAAATGATTCTACTCGTGGAGACAGAATTGCCAATTTCGGAAATATATATGATGTTCCAGTTCTTAAAAATGAGCTTACAGGCGAGGTTATATATGATGAAAACGGCAAGCCAACAGCCGAAGCACTTCCTAAAGGCAAACGCTTGGTAAACAATGATTCCAAGGCAAGGTCGAATATGTGGGGAATAGGCTATAATATTATTTGTAATTCATATAATGAAGGCAATTTCTATTCCGTTGCAATAAATAAGTGCCTTATGAGCGGTATAGGCTATATGAATAGTGCTAAAGGTACAAAGAACGGTCAATATTATAATTATAGAAACTATAATAAGGGTAATTTCTATATGTATGATGGTGGTATTGGTATTTATGGTATAGCACAGGGATATACTTATAAATCTTATAACTGCGGTAACATCTATTTTTATGGAGGAACTATTTTTACTAACGGAAATAATGGCATAGGAATAGATAATGGCGGATATTTTGTAGGCATCTGCGGTATGAGTACAGAATATTCCTATAATGCAGGTGATGTTTATATTGCACCAACAAATCGTGAGCGGTGCAACAGTAATCCTACCTATTGGTACACTTCTACTGATACAAGTGGTTCTGCATATATAGGTGTTATTGGAACTTCTATGTTTTTTGCAGAGCATACTACAAATATAGGTAAGCTGACCGTTGACCTTGATAAGAATAATTTCGACCCTATTTATGGTACATCAAACCTTACTTCGGAAGGCCATTTCCCTTATATTTCAATGTATTCTAATGGTTTGGGTTCGTATAATTCAAGCTATGGAAAAATAAATTTTATTCCAAATAAAAAAGATACTAATAAAATGATACGACTTTCAATATCAGGTTGTCTGAGAGCTGGTTATAATAATTGGGATAATAACTGCAATTATAACCGCAACTATGTTGATATTACAGTTGATACAACTGAAGCTCCGGATTGCGTAAGAAGTTTAGGCATAACTGGAATAGGCTATAATCATACAGCAGATTACAATTCAAATAATCAGCAACAATATACCTATAATAATAATATTAACTATGGAAATATCACTGTTAAAGGAAAGTATAATGGTGCGGTTACAATTCGTACACTTGGCTATCAGGCACTTTTCGCAAATAATAATCTTAATCTCGGAGATGTTACAGTAGACGCAGAGATTACCGGAACACTTAACATATATGGTTATCATACAATGAACAATAGCACTAACCGACAATCAAAGATAAAAAATATAGTTAATGGTTGGTATGATGGCTGTTATATTCCAGATGGTATGAAGTCAGATAAATGGAACGAAGTTTTTAATAGCCTTGATAAATCCCGCAGATATGGAAAAATAAATATTTCTGGCAAAACTAAAGCTATAATTGTATATGGTGTATTATATCAATATAATAGTTATCAGGCGGAGAAAACAGAAAATCTTATCAATAATGGCGAGATAAATCTTACTAATCTTATGGTTGAGGATTCAAATATAACTGTTTATGCTGTTTCAAATAGTATTTGTTATAAATCAAGGAATTATGCTCCTATGACAATCCGAGACAGCTACTTTAATTATATAACTAATAATTATAATGTCTATCTTAACGGTGGCTTATCGGGTGAGAATAATATAAATTTTGCACCTATTACAGTTGAAAATTGCGTTAATAATGCAAAATATAAAGATTCTGGTTTATATTTATCGGGTATAACACATAGCGGAAGAGCTATTCATAGTGAAAACAGAGGAAAAATCACAGTAAGAAATCTTTATACAGCTAATGTCAATGGTGCAGAGTATATAAGCTCGTGGTGTAAATCATCAGGTGCTTCAGGATTTGGCTGGTATGTTCATATCGGTGGAATCAGAAGCATAGGAGGGCAAACAGACTATTGTGTAAACTATGCTGATATTTCCGTAGAAAATGCAGACGCATATCGTGTAGGAGGCATTGTTGGGTATGTTACTTCAACTTCAGCTATATCAAATAGCATAAATTATGGTGATATAAATATTAACGAGAGTGGTGGTGAAGGTTTTGTTGGTGGCATTGTGGGATATATCAGTGTTGCAAAATTCACTTTAAGTCATTGTTATAATTTTGCAAATGTAAATGTAACAAATCCAACATCATATTCTTGGGGTACTGGTGCAGCTCTTTATATGGGAGGCGTTGCTGGATATTTAAACGCAGCTTCTATAACGCAGTCAGAAAATTTCGGAAAGCTTTATTATAATAATGATAAGCCGTATAATACTGATAATACCAATAATAATACAAGAAAAACTACTATGTATATTGGTGGTATAGTAGGTAATTTATACCACTTTGATTACATAAACTCGGTTTTGAATTATGGCGATATAGAAATTGGTACTGAACGCAACCGTAATGCAACATATGTAGGTGGTATTATAGGTTCAGATAATTCCTGGAATGATAAAGCTCGAAAATATATAGGCTACAATATGATAAATTACGGTAATATAAGCGTCAATTATCTTGAGAGTGGTGGCTTATATACGGGCGGAATAATGGGATATACCTATCCATATAATACAACCAGTTTAGGACCAAGACTTACTAATGGCATAAATTATGGTACAGTCGGATATAAGGGTGATAATAAAAATAATAAGATTTATGTAGGTTCTATTCTTGGTTTAAATGCTCATGGCACACCTATATATCTTAATAATATGGTAGACCTTTCAGAAGCACCGGAGGGTGTAAGCGATTATCCTGTTATAGGTGGATACTCTAATAATAACGGAAAGGTTTATGATAATTTAACTCTCTATACCAAAAATAAAGCTGCCTATGATGCTAATAACCAAGACAGATGTAAGGTAAAGCTTGTGACTCTCGATAAGACCGATACCGAAGATACAGTAGCTCTTTATAGCAATAACTTCATATTCAGAAAAGAGATTATCCATGAGCTTACAGACTATGATTCTCACCAAAGGAACGCAATTGCTTATCAGGACTATGATAATCTTTCCCCATATTTACAGGCTTATTTGACAAGTCGCTTTGGCGATGAGGTTAAAAGCAACGGCGCATATGTAATTATGGATAAGGCAATAGATGAGTACAGAAGCGTAGATGTATTTATGCCAAGAAGAAGTCGCATTGAGAATAGCTATAATAATATACAATTTGGTGTTCAATATGATGAAAAGAGCGAATCAGCTTGCTTTGACAGCTCTCTCGTCAACGATAACGAACTTAATTCATTATATTCCTCTATGGTTTCTCCGTCAGAGAGAACCCTGCAAAAAGACTTCGATATTTATGCACAGCAGATTAAAGATAGTAGTCTTGATGAGCTTATCGAATATAAAATGCAGACAAAGTGGGAATATACAAATAATGATACAACCTACTATCAGTTCTTTGATAACTATTTGAGCGATATAGAAACTCATTATGCACAGCTTTCTGACGGAACATATTCCGATAAGATTAAGTATACGGATATAAATATCTATATGTCGATAGACGATATAGATTCTTCCTCAGCCCGTAGAAAAGTGCGTGATTCCAAGACAGGCAAACCAATTAAAGACGATAATGGAAATACTGTTTATGAAAATGTTGATACAGATAGATGTATATATATTTCTCCTAATATAGAGCGTATATCTCAATATTCCAGTATGAAGTTCTATCAAGGCGATAAAGTAGATACCACTAAGCGTCTTAAAAAGATGAATCATTATACTGACCCGTATCCAAAGAATTTATGGCTTAATGGAGATAATCTCGATGATATGCTTTCAGATGAAAGTGTAAAGTGGAGTGAGTCGATGTCAAGTTATGAGGCTAAGTATATATTTAATGATACTTGTGAAGATATTGCTGACCGTGATATGTGGGAAATTGCTGTACCATATAGAACCAACAATGACCTTGACAATATGTATACAAAGGTTCTTGGAGTTATAACAGCCGAAGATGGAATACATAAAAATATAGTTGTTGTCCATGTTGTTATAGATAAGTATAAGCCTTATGCAGCACTTGATTCTGTATCACTTGATACGCCATCAGATAAAATAGTTACAAGCACAACGGATAATGGCGGACTTGAGATTGACCCTGATAAGCACGATTCTGTCACAGATAAGGATAAAACTGACCCAAGCAAGCCTGCACAAGATGTAATTTATTATTATGTTTCAGATAATTATAAAGATGCAAATGGAAATGGCTTACAAGGGGAAAATAAAAATATACAGAGCTATAAGTCTTATTCAAGCAGCAGTAATAAATATCCTAAAATATCTGTTACAACTTATAATATGAGCAAGGGCGATAAAATCTGGGCGAGCGTTTTTTGGCAGGATAGATTGCCTTCCGCAGAGCATATCAGCTATAATCAGCTGAAGTGGAATGATGATGCTAATCATTACAAATCTTCATATAAGGTTGAAGTTGGCGAGGTTGAATACGACGAAGACCAAAAGAGCACTGGTAAGGTAGAAATAGACCTTAATAGTGTATTAAGCGATTCAGAATGCTTCTATGGTGGCTTATATAAGGTTAATCTTATGTATGAGCGAACAAAAAACTCTGATTCGGAAAAACACTTTGCAACAGTATATTTCTGCAAAGAACATTCGCCACTTAATGCCATTCAAGGAACTGGTTGGGGTTATATAAGTTTAGGAGGCTCTCAATATTATCCGAGCCCAACTACATATACGCGTTACTGGGGAGCTGAAATTAGAGTTTTAGACCTTCTTTCATATGATAAGCTATATGGAAAATCTGCTGATGGTTACCAACAGGGTTTACTTTTTGTAGGTAGACCAACATATGGTATAAATCCACTCAGATATTATTACTATACTAAAAAAGACAACGATGCAACAAAGTCAGCTAATAGTACTACTAATTGTGGTACATATATGAGTTTGAAATCTTCAATTGCTAATAATCCAACTTCTACTTACTATGTTGATGCTGATAACCCTATATATAATAAGTCAGAAGAAATAGATGAGGAAGTTGACGAAATACCAAAAGGAAAGCCTGTAACTCTTGAAAATGTTGTAGAGAAAATATATGTTAAGAATGATACTAAAACAGGAGCATACTATCCTGCAAAATATATAGGTCATACAGATGTTATGGCAGAAAATGGGGATATTCGCCGATATACATATGAACAAATTCATATGGGAGATTACGGTAAAAATGCAGATGGTACTGCATGGGGTACATATCAAAATGAGCCAAAAGTAACAATAAGTACAGCAACTAAAAATGGATATACTATTTTTGATAAAAATGAGGATGGCTCATATGTCGGAAAGGTTCTCGGAAATGAAACCAACAATATAACCTTTACTGCACAATGGGGAAGTTCTAATGTTTCTCTTAATAGAACAGATTCTTCTTCATATAATGATGCAAAGTATAGCGGAAGTGGTTATGCTGCTGACAGAATAAAAATTTATTTCAAGGGAATTTCCTCTGATGATTATACCGAGCTTACAACAGAGCAGATAAATAAATATTTCCAAAATGCCAAAGGAGAAACAGGCATATCTGTAACACCCTATAGTGTTTGGACATTTATTCTTAAAAACGATGCACCGGTCGGTACATATAAAATCGTTCCATACTTTATGTATCGTATGGACTTTACTGATAAAACTGTAAATAATACTGCGGTTAAGCTTTACGATTATGATACAGGCGAATATCTTGAAAATAAAGATGCTCTTAATTTTACATGGACAATTCCTTATAGCGTTCCATTCATTATAGAAAATCTCCCTAATGATGAAACATATATAACGGAGTTTAAGGTAAACAATCAGCAATATACACCTTTTATCTTTGAAAATAGCAATATAGAAGGTGGGGACTCAAGAGATGTAACCATTCTTAAAGCCAGTGAGAGCGGAGAAATTGTCTACACAGGCTATGAAAATGTTATGACAGGTGATAATCGAGTAGATACCTTTAATGTATTTTCATATGTTAAGAAAGACCAACAAGAGAGTAAAATAACCCTTCGAGTGCCTTATAAAGCTAAACTTCAAAAATACACAGGAAAGATTTCTGGAGAAGATTCTTACCCGAGCTTTAGTGATAGCAAGTGGGAAAGTGCTGATGCAGAAGAAATTCTTGTTTATGATGAAGATGGCAATGTAATAGAAAACGATTATAAGCAGTATACTTTTACAGTAAACTATAATGCGTATGATGAGGAAGCCAAAGATTATAGCTATTCTCCATCGGTGACATATTATAAGTCTATTGCTGAAGATGGCAAAACCGAAACCCTTTATAAGGTTTCAGTTGTTCCCGGTGTAAGAAATAAGAGCACAACGCTCGAAGTTGCACAAGAGGGCGAGATAGAAAAGCTTGGCGGTGAAGATGAATTTAAAGCAAAAATGACAAAGGTATTTCAAGAAAGCGATGCAATGTATAAAGAGATTATAGAAAAATATGGTATGATTTCTGCAACTATAAAAGAGCTTAATGGTAGTGAAGTAGATGTTTATCAGACAAAATATCTAAGTGGAACTTCGTCAGGTGAATCTGAGCCATATGTATATAATCTGAAAAGCTTTGCTTATGATATAAGCGTAGACTTGCCTGCTGGATATACTTATGATGTATTAGTTTTCAGCCAAAGTATGGACAATGCAAATACTCTTAAAAATTCTCAGAATGGCTTTGATGGCAAACAGCTTATTCTCAGCAGCAGCAGTAAGCAAGATTTAAATGTCCGAATAGTCATAAAGAGAGATACGTCAAGTACCATTTGGGGTGTTGAGTATATTTGGAATATGAATAACGCTGCAAAGGATAGTAGCAATATTGCGATACTTGGCAAGGGCGGTATATTCAATAACTATGTTTATAGGCGTGAGACCAATTAATAATCAGTTAATGTTATAGGGCGTGATTTATTGTGAAAAAACTATTTCATAACCGTTATTTTTCATTTCTGATGATATATCTTTGCATAATCTCAATAGTGGGCTTAAGCTTGTCATTTTCTCGTTATACAAGTGGAGATACTAAAACAGAAGATGCACGAGCGGCAGTTTATGATGTTGAGATTCATAGTGGTGATTTGCAGTCGGTAGAACAGAATATGACTATGACTGTTTATGCAACAAGCAAAATATCAGAAACCAAAAGTATGATAGATGGAACCTATGAAAAGAAGCAAGTAAATATTCATAATTTCAGTGAGTGTGATATTTCACTTTCTGATATGGGAATCCAAGACCAAACAGGAAATCTATACGAAAAACTGATTATTCCTATGAATGAAGAGGAAATAACTGCCTATGAAACAAAGTGCGGAAGTATTCCACTTATGGTTTTAGATTATCTCGGAAAAACTGAAGCTGAGCTTGCAGATTATACTGATGTAAGGAATATCATAAATGAAAAGAATAAAAAATCCTTTAAAGAGATAGAAAACAGTGGAACTATTGATACAGGGGAGAGCAGAACATTCTTTATAATTTCTTGGGTAGAGCATGATAATATCTACAAAGCAGACGCAGATTTGAATGAGGATAAAATTTCTCATAAAACATTAAAAGAGCTTAATGCTGAATCGGAAAGCTTTACTATTAAGCTTACTTCAGCACAAGTAGACTAAAAGAAAAGGAGAGAGTATAATGAATCTTATTCAATTTAAGAAGTACATAACCAAAAGAAATGTTATACTTGCTACCTTTTCGCTTTTAATGATAATCGGTTTGATATGCTCAAGTACATTTTCAAGGTATAAATCATTAGAACAGCTTGAAGCAGCGGCTTATCTTGAAAATTTTCACGCTATCGCAAGACTTTATTATATAAAGGATGGCGAAACAGATAGGCGAGAGGCGGTTATAAATGATGAAGGCTATATAGAGCTTACTCCTAAAGAATTTGAAACGATAACGGTTGATGTAGAATACACTGGAAAAGCCAAAACATATTGTCGTTTTAAGCTTGATTGTAGTTGGATTCGTCACGCTTCAGAAACTGTTCCAGACGAAAACGGCAAAACCATTACACATGATTATATTGAATTAGTTCCTCACGATTACCCTGAATATACTTGCAGTGATGAAATTTATAATAATGTTGAAAAAGACGGTTATTTCTATTTTAGGGATATTTTAGAATCTGAAGAAAAGGTTGTGGAACATTATAATGTAATCACCAAGGTTAAATCAGTAGGTAAAGATGTTGAAGACCTTATTGACCCTGATAAAGACTATTCTCAGCGAGTAAGAGTAAGCTTAGGCGTTGACTGTGTTCAGTATAATAGAGTTTCGGAGCTTTGGAAGATGAATAAGCTTCCTTGGTGGTAATAAAATTATAAAAGCATATTTGCACATTCTGTATTGTGGAATTGTGCAGATATGCTTTTTATGTTATAATAAATTCAAGTTATTTTAATGTGAATTAAAAGTTTTGCTCAAGCTTTTGAAAAAGCTTGCAGTTTCCAAAGGCAGGACTTTTGGTCGCCGTCCGCAGATGGTGAAATACTTAATGATTCCTAAAGCACAGGAGGGCAGAAAAACATTCCAGTGGAATGTTTTTTGTATGGAACCCTCGCAGAGGGTTTCATAGTGAAGTGCCGCCGTTATAAAGATATGAAATTGTTTGACAAATCTTGTTCGTAGTGAGCGTGGGAAGATATTTGATGCAATCTGAGAAACTACCAAAGTGATTTTATAACAATAATGAGGTGAATTTAAATGGTGCATATAATAAATGGCAGAAGTGGCAGCGGTAAAAGTACAGTTTTATTAGATACTATTTGTGAGAGAGCAAAAAATAATGATAATATAATTCTTATTGTACCTGAACAAGCATCATTTCAGAATGAAAGCGAAATATTAAATCGACTTGGTGCAAAAAATGCCAGAAATATAGATGTATTAAGCCTTCAGCGTCTTTGTGACCATATCGAAATGGAATATGGCAAAGATTCCAAAAAGGAGCTTTCTGATGGTGCAAGACTTATTTTGATGAGCCTTGCTATTGAGGCTGTTCAGGATAAGCTTGAACTTTATGGTGAGCGAACAGGAAAATCTGATTTAACCTCACTTATGCTTACAGCAGTTTCCGAATATAAAATATGTTTAATTACCCCCGAAAAGCTTATGGAGCTTAGTAAAAGAGTTTCAGATGGCAGACTTAGAAAAAAACTTCATGATAGTGCATTGATTTATGAAGCTTATGATGCACTCATTTCAGAAACATATATAGACCCCTTGGATAAGCTTATTTCGGCAAGCTTGGTTCTTGCAAAAAATAACTTTTTCAGTGGAAAGGTTGTTGCAATAGATTCTTTCCATAGCTTTACTGCTGAAGAATTGGAGATTGTTTCACTTGCTATTCAGCAATCAAAGGATTTTTATATAACGCTTTGCAGAGATATAGAAAACAACGATAATGACTCAATGTTCTATTTTGTAAATCGAACACACTCTGTAATAAAAAAACTTGCCTCAGAAAATGGCATAAAGTTTGAGGATATAAACCTTTCCGTAGATGATAATAAGCGTTATAAAAACGATGATTTAAGATATGTTGAAGAACTGATTTTCCGCAATGAAGATTTAGAGCAGAATTTTGACGGTTCGGTTATGCTATATGAGGCAGAAGATATTTACGATGAATCCGAACAAGTTGCTCGTGATATTAAAAAGCTTGTTGCAGATGGATATAGATATGATGAGATTGCCATAATATGCCGAGATTCAGAGATGTATAGAGGAATAATAAATTCATCGTTTAAAAAATATGATATTCCGCTTTTTGTTTCATATCCGGAAAGATTAGAGGCAAAGCCACTTATGCGATTGGTGCTTTCAATGCTCGAGGCAGCAGTTGGAAACCTTACAACCGAATCAATACTTACTATATTAAAAACTGGTATGACATCAATTCCAGATGATGATATATTCGCTTTAGAAAATTATGCTTTTGTATGGAATTTAAAAGGTTCGGATTGGAATAAACCATTCACAAGAAGTATAGATGGTTTTATAGACAGAAGTGGAGAAGATGGTGCAGAAATTTTAGAAAAGCTTGAAGCTCATAGAAAGCTTATTTCAGAAACCCTTTTTAAATTGCGTGATAATCTAAAAAATGCTGATGGTGCAGAAATAACAAGTGCGGTTTTTAAAGCGCTTGAAGATTTTGGAGCATTTGAAAAGGTTAAGCAACTATCCATTTACTTTGAACAAAATGATGAAAGTATACTTGCCGAAGAAGAATTAAGAGTATGGGATATGCTTATGCAGTTATTTGATACTCTTTATGAAACCTTAAAAGAAAAATATATATCACCGAAAAGATATTTTGAGCTTATAGAAATGATAATTTCACAAGGAAATATATCAACTATTCCGAGAACTCTTGATGAGGTTACTCTTGGAAATGCAGATACAATTCGTCCTGATAAACCAAGAATAGTATTTGTAATTGGTGCAGTTGATGGAATATTTCCAAAAACACCAACAGATAATGGAATTTTCACAAGCTTAGAGCGTGATGAGTTGATTTCAATGGCACTTCCGCTCACAGATTCGATAGGAAATATTTATCTTCAAGAGGAATTTTTCGCTTATAAGGCTTGTTCATATGCAAGTGAAAAGCTATTCATAAGCCGATATTTAGAGAATAGCGCAGGCGAAACTACAATAGAATCGAAAATAATATCCGAATTAAGAGAAATATTTCCTGATATAAAGATTCGTACAAGGTCTGATATGCATATAACAGATATAGTGTGTTCAAAGGCGATTGCTTTAGAGCAGTACGCACTTTTAAAGTATAGAGAACCATCAATTTCTGCAACAATAGGAGAATGTATAAAGAAATATCCAGAGCTTTCGGGCAGAATTGATTCAACAGACAGGGCATTTGAGGAAAAACCTTTTCAAATTTCGGACAAAAAGATAGCAAAAAGTCTTTTCGGAAACCATATGAATATTTCTGCAACACAGATTGAAGAATATTACCGTTGTCCGTTCAGATATTTCTGTCACTATGGAATAAAAGCTAAACCAAGTGAAAGAGCAAAATTTGACCCTCGACAATACGGAAGTGCGGTGCATTATATATTCGAAAAGCTTCTCTCAAAGGAATATGGTGTAGAAAAGCTTTCAGAACAAGGTTATGATGGCAGAAAGAAAGCTGTTGAAGCTGTTTTAGACAGCTATCTTGAAAGCTTAGGCGGAGAGGAAGAAAAGTCCGCAAGCTTTATGCGTATGTATAAGGGAATAATTTCATCAGTTATGATTATTCTTGAAAGACTTATTGCAGAACTTACGGAATCTGAATTTAAACCTGTTGAGGTTGAACTTCCGATAGGTGGAGATGATGCCAGAATTTCATATAAGATTATATTGCCTGATGGTGGAAGAGTATTTATAAGGGGTTCGGTCGATAGAGTTGACAAGATGGAAAAAGCTGATGAGAACGGAAAAACCTGTGATTATATAAGAGTAATAGACTATAAAACAGGCAATAAGAAATTTGTGCTTGATGATATTCTTTGTGGAATAAATGTTCAGATGTTGCTATATCTTTCAGCGATAGCCAAGAATGGAAATGAACTTTTTGGCGATAATATCATACCTTGTGGAGTTTTATATGTTCCGTCAACAAGCAGTTATATAGATTCAGAAAATAAAAGCTCTGATGATATAGTTGATGAGCGAGAAAAAGAGCTTTCTATGAATGGAATAGTTATAAATGATGAAAGCATACTTTCTGCTATGAATGGAAGTAAGGGCTTTGTTAAGTTTGGAAAATGGGGAACTAATGGAAGAAAAACGCCGATTGTAGAAACCTGTTCAAGTAAGGATTTTGAAAGTATATTTGATAAGATAGATGAAGTTATTTCTGATATGGCTATGGAACTTCGTGGCGGAAATATTTCAGCAGAACCTCTTGAAATCAAAAAAGGTACGAAGGTTGAACTTGATGGTTGCGAATACTGCATATATGACAGCATTTGTAATTTTGAAAATAGTATGAAAAGAAAAACTCATATGAGAATAGACAAAGCAGAAGATGTTCTTAAAGAGATTCAAGAAGATGAAGAAAATAATAACGGAGAGGAGTGATAATCTTGCCTAAAAGAATATATACGGAACAGCAGAAAAAAGCAATAAAGGCAAGAGGCGGAAGTGTGCTTGTTTCTGCGGCGGCAGGCTCGGGCAAGACAAGTGTTCTTACTGAAAGAGTTATAAGACTTATTACAGATAAGGAAAATCCGATAAGAGCAGACAGACTTCTCATTGTTACATTTACAAAGGCATCTGCGGCAGAAATGAAACAAAGAATCATTTCTGAACTTCAGGAATATCTCAAAGAGGATTCGCATAATACTGAGCTTAAACGCCAGCTTATGCTTTTGCGTAATGCTGATATATGTACAATAGATAGCTTTTGCAGTAAGATTGTTCGTGAAAATTTCTTTGAGTTAGGTGTTAAGCGTGATTTAAGAATAGGCTCAGAAAGTGAACTTGCTATTGCGAGCAATGACGCACTTGATGAAGCATTAGAGGAGCTTTATCAAGAGAGTGAAAAACAAAACGGCAATGATGATTTTAATAAGCTTGCCGATGCTCTTGCAACAGTTAAATCTGATAATAACCTTAGAAGTGTCATTCTTTCAATTTATGTAAGCATACTTTCTCACCCGTTTCCTATTGCTTGGATTGAAAATGCTGTTAAGATGTATGAAACAGATTTGCCATTCAAAGAAACAGAATGGGGAAAGGTGGCTGTTTCAAGGCTTGAACATATAAATAGTTATATGGGAAGACTGTTAAAATATATTTTAAGGGTGATTACTGAAAGATTAGTTGATTTTGAAGGCTTAGCCTCTGCAATTTTAGCAGCTACAAGTAAGCCAAAGGGAGAAGATAAGAAAATTCTCACCTATGTTGAAAAGCTGAATGCTTTCAAGACTTGTTTTGAAGATTATAAGAAACTTTCAGAAAAACTTTCTAAAGAACTTTCTTGGAATGAAATTGTAGCTACTATTTCGGAATTTAGTCCTACATCTGTTTCTTTACCGTCGAAAGTTCCTGAGGGAGAAGAAGAACTTAAAAAAGAGATAGCCAACTATCGTGAAGAGCTTGTCTCAGCAGTAAAAGAAATTAAAGATTTATTCTCAAGAACTGAAGAAGAATGTAAGGAAGAAATTAAGGATTCTGCAAGTCTTGCAAGAGGACTTTGCAAGGCAATTAAGCGTTATGATGAGAAATTCAGAGAAATTAAGAATGATAGAGGAATTGCGGATTTCTCCGACCTTGAACATATGACACTTAACCTACTTCTTGAAGAAAAAGACGGCAAATATGTCCGAACAAAGCAAAGCATAGAAATTGCTGCAAAGTATGATGAAATTATCATAGACGAATATCAAGATACAAATATGGTTCAAGATATGATTTTTACTTCTGTTTCTAACAATGAGGATAATCTCTTTACTGTTGGTGATGTTAAGCAGAGTATTTATCGTTTCAGAGAGGCTATGCCTGAAATATTCCTTAACAGGCGAGAAAATTACCGCAAAAAAAATCGTAAAAATTCAGATAGCAAGAATTATCCGCCAATTTTTCTTTCTGGTAATTTCAGAAGTCGTAAGGGTGTTATCAGCAGTGTAAACTTTATCTTTGAGCAGATTATGTCAGAAACAGTTGGTCAAGTTAAATATGATGACGAAGAAAAGCTTATTGCAAAAGCTGATTATTCCGAAATAGATGAGCCAGAAACGGAGTATCATATAGTTGCCTCAAAGCCTGAAAATCCTTGGCAGATTGATGAAGCAAATCATATAGCAGATATAATTGAAAATACTGTAGGAAAACTTCAAATTAAGGATAAAAACAGTACACGCCCCGCTAAATATAGCGATATTTGTATTCTTATGAGAAATCTTCAGAATAATATTGACACATATGCAGATGTTTTCGAACAAAGAGGTATACCTGTTTCAAGAAATAATAGCGGAAATTTGTTTGAACGAAGTGAGATTAAGCTTCTTATTTCGTTTATTACAGCTGTGGATAATCCGCAGAAAGATATTCCGCTTACGAGCATAATGATGAGTCCTGTTTATGGCTTTACTCCTGACGATATGGCAAAACTAAGACTTGCAAATCGTTCAGGTAAAATATATTCTACGGTGATAGAATATATTGGTTTGGAAAATCCAGAAGATGAACTTTTGCAGAAAAAGTGCATAGATTTTAATAATGAAATGTATTTTTATAGAAAACTTTCATCGACAGTTCCGTCTGATACTTTTCTCGATGTATTTTTTGCAAGAAGTGGTTTTCTTTCTATTGTTGGTGCTGAGCTTGACGGTGAGGCAAGAATAAAAAATGTAAGAAAACTTCTTAATCTTGCAAGAGAATATGAAAAAAACGGTTTCAGAGGTCTTTCGGGTTTTATACGAATGTTGGAAAGACTTAAGGAAACTGGCGGAGTTCTTTCGAGTAGTCAGAATAAATCTGATGGCGATGTTAAGATTATAACCATTCACAGCTCTAAAGGACTTGAATTTCCTATTTGCATTCTTGCAGGAACTGCTGCACAGCGAAATTCTGATGCGAATGCGGTTGTATATCACCCAACACTTGGAATTGCATTTAAAAGCTATGACCGGGAAAATATGCTTTCAAAAACGACAGAGGTTCGCACTATCGTTTCAATGGAGAAAAAGCGTGAAGCAATAAGTGAAGAAATGCGAATACTCTATGTTGCTTTGACAAGAGCAAAGGAAAAGCTTTATCTTGTAAATACAGTCAATGAAACAAAAACAAGGGGCGTTGTCGATTGGTTCTTGAGCTTGGTTAGTAAGTTGCCTATTTATGATGAATTGAACGATTCGGATAATACAGCAATAGACCCTTATGCTGTTGAAAGCTGTAAAACCTTTGCACAATGGATAGCACTTTGTGCCTTGCGTCACCCTTCAATGTCGGCTCAGTTAAATAGTTTCGGCATTGAACATATTGAAACAATTCCGACAGATAGCATTTGGAAAGTTGTTGTGGTGGATTCTGATTCTATCGAATATGAAAAAGAATCAGAAGATAAAATGATTGATATTGCAATAGACAAAGAACTTGAGAAAAAGCTTACCGAAAATATAGAAACAAAATATAAGTATCAAGACTTTGTTGCTATTCCTACAAAGGTTTCTGCTTCATCTGTCAGCCATAAAAGCACAGGAAAGAGTTTTATTGTAAAAACTAAGCCTAAGTTTATGAATACAGGTAAGATTAAAGGTGCGTCAAGAGGTACAGCTTTTCACGAATTTTTGCATTATGCAGATATTTTTTCGGATAGCTTTAATATGACTGCTGAACTTAAAAGGCTTGTGTCTAATGGCTTTCTTAGTCAGGAACAGGCAGACGCAATAGACAGAAACGCCGTAAAGAAATTTATGAGCGGGGAGCTTTTTGCAAGAATGAAATCGTCAGAAAGAATTATGCGTGAATATCGTTTTGCTGTTATGATTCCTACAAAGCTTGCAGAGATAGCCGTAACAGATGAAACAGCAGATACACCGATTTTTATGCAAGGTGCAATTGACTGTGCATTTATTGAAAATGGCAAGGCTGTTATTGTGGATTATAAGACGGACAGAATTGATTCTGTTGAAAGCTTGGCAGAAAGTTATTCAAAACAGCTTTTACTTTATAAAAATGCTTTAGAACAATCCGAGGAGATAGAGGTTTCTGAGTGCATAATTTATTCATTGGAGCTTGGAGAACAGATAAGAATATGCTAAGTAACTGCTGATAAGTTGACAAACTTCCCTAAGACAATTAAAAATTTCGCTCGAGGCGGAGTGCCTCCGCTGTCAAGTCGCGGAATCGGTTTTGCAAGCAAAACCTCGACATTGACAAGAGAAGTTTATTGACGCAAATTAAGAATTTACCAGTGAATTGTCGTTTAGCTAATAAACTTCCCTAAGATAATTAAAAGTTTTGCTCAAGCTTTTTCAAAAGCTTGCGGATTCCAAAGGCAGAGCCTTTGGTGGGTTTTAAGGGCGAAGCCCTTAACATCTCATTCTCTCTAAGAGGCGAACGAAGTTCGCCTCTTAATTTCTTTTGTTATGAAAATCAGTATTTTGAGGAAAGTTTGTTAGCTATTGACTGTTTTTTTGTATAATGATAAAATTATAATTGATAAACTAAATTGCGGAATATCATCTCACTTGATAAAATATTTTGCGGAGGATTTATAAATGCACTTTAAAAAAATAAGTATAGAGTTTGACGGAGAGTGGATTTTAAGACATAGACTATCTAAAAAGCTTCCGATAAACACTTTTATTGATTTGATAAATGATAGATTCAATGGAGAAACTGAAGTACTTTATACTTCTTTTACTGATTGCGAAGTCGCTGTTAAAGTTCCAAATATTTCAAAAGAAGATATAGCATATGCTGTTGAGAAAATTTTATCAGAAAATTTTGATATAGAAAATGATGAAATAATAAATCTTAGTATAGGTGATTTTTTTGAAGATAGTATTGAAAAAGAAGAGAGCATAATTGAAAAAAAGAAACCTATTATTGTTGAAAGCAAAAATGCAATAAGACCTATAGCTCTTGATAAAATAGAGGATTTGATAGGTGCGGACGATTTTAAGGTACTTATCAGAGAAATCGTTACTATTGCCCCAGGTATTATCAGACATAATACCTTTGAGGCTTTTGCATTTCAAAACTATCTTTTTTCTATAAATGATGGCTGTGGATTTACAACATATCTGAATCTTTTTGCAGAGCTTTTAGAGGAATTAAAGTTATTTAAATTCAGAAATAGGCAAAAGGTTGTTGAAGTAAAGCTTCCACCACAAGGAAATGATAGAGTAGACCCGTTTGCAGGAGTTATGAATTGTTTTCAGTCACATACAAATAACAAGGGTATGCTTATTTCAATAGATATAAGCGAATGGATGACAAAGATTACTGAAAAGCAATTTCGTGATTTCTTGCTTTATCTTGAGGACTATACTAATGATAATGTTATTATTTTTAGAATACCATTTGTTGAAAAAGATGTTCTTAATGATATAAATACAGCTTTGCAGGATATTCTTTTCGTGAGAGAAGTTTCATTTCCTCCTTTGGGAATGGAAGAGCTTACAGAATGTGTGGAAAGATTTCTTACAAAAATGGGCTTTACTGCAAATAACGATGTATGGGATGTTTTTCATGCAAGAGTTATGGAAGAAAAAAGCGATGGCAGGTTTTATGGTATAAATACTGTCAATAAAATCGTTCGTGAAATGATATATCGCAAACAGCTTAGCGATGCACAGAATGATAGAGATAATTCAATTATAAGAAAAGAAGATATTCTTTCACTTTCGCAGTCATATAGCAATAATAGCGTTAACGGTATGGATTTGCTTGATGATATGATTGGTATGGAGCAGATTAAGCATAGTGTAGAAGAAATTATAGCACATATTAAATTCTCACGAAGGATTCCAAATATAAGCTATCCTTGCATACATATGAGATTTGTAGGTAGTCCTGGAACGGGCAAAACTACTGTTGCAAGAATAATCGGAAAGATTTTAAAGGAAAACGGTGTTCTGAGAAACGGCAATTTCTTTGAATATTCGGGCAGAGATTTCTGCGGAAGATATGTTGGCGAAACTGCTCCAAAGACTGCTGAAATGTGTCGAGATGCCTATGGCTCTGTGCTGTTTATAGACGAGGCTTATTCGCTTTATAGAAACGAAAATAATACAAATGATTTCGGACAAGAAGCACTCGATACGCTGATTTCCGAAATGGAAAATCATAGAGATGATTTTGTTGTTATTATGGCGGGCTATACAGATGAAATGAATGAGCTTATGAAGGGTAATAATGGCCTTGCAAGCCGTATGCCTTATGTTATAGAATTTCCTAATTATACTAGAGAACAGCTTTGCCAAATTTATTTTAAAATGCTTGGCAATTCATTTGAGTATGATGAAGATTTCCAAAGTGCTGTTACTGAGTATTTTAATTCTATCAGTGATGAAACTCTTTCAGCTAAGGATTTCAGCAATGCAAGATTTGTTCGCAATCTTTTTGAGAGAACCTGTGCAAAAGCAAGTATGAGAATGCAGCTGAGTGGAATAAATAAGCTTACTCTTACAGTAGATGATTTTAAGCTTGCTTCAACAGAAAGAGCTTTTCAGGCTTTAGTTGCTAAAAAATCAAGAATAACAATCGGATTTTAATTGTAGTTAATGCGAGGTAAATTTATAATGTCTGACAAGAAAAAACAGATTGATTTTGTTTTGAAAAATATTATTAAAGCTCTTGATGAGGAGAGAATAGAACATTCGAATGATGAAGAAAATCTTAGCATAAGCTGTATGACTCATAAATTTGGCTTACATATAGATTTTATATTTAAAGTAAATGTAGAGAATATGTCTGTAATGCTTATATCTGAACTTCCTTGTATAGTTAAAAGGAGTAGAACAGAGGATTTAGCGGCAGCAGTTTGCTTTATCAATAATTTTACTGCAAATGGTTGTTTTGATTTTGATATTGATAATGGAAAGATATTTTTCCGAATGACAAATTGTTTTTGCGATAGCCTTATTGGAAAAGAAGCTTATGAGTATATGATAAACTGTTTATTGAGTATGTTAGATGAATATAGCGAACAATTTAAATTGCTTGCTGAAGGCTCAATAAGCTTGGACGAATTTGTTGACAGAAATGGTATTTAGAGGTGTAGTTTATGGCTGATAAAAATGAAATGATTTCTGCTAATAGAGTTTATGGGTCGCTTTTGAATATTGTTCGAAAAAATAAATATGATTTCGATGATGATGAAGAGATAATGACCGTAAATTTTGATGTTAAAAGAGAGAAAAGCTTTATACCATTTACTATAACTGTTGATGCTGAAAGACAGCTTATAAGACTCTATTCACCACTTGATGTTCAAATTGACGAGAATAACAGATTTGAAGCTTGTGTGAATATTTGCAGGTGTTCTTGTGAATTAGATATGGGCAGTTTTGATTATGATTTATATAGTGGTTCGATAGAGTTCAGAATGGCAACTTCATTTAATGGAAGTTTGATAAGTGATAAGCAAATAGAGAATATGATTTCGTATACTTGTGGAGTAGTCAAGAAATATACGGATAGGCTTTGTAGCTAACAAAATTTCAATGTTCAGGTTGAGCATTTGATGTGTTTGAAGTGCGAAATTCTTAACATCTCTTACTCTTGAGTGGCGGATTTTATCCACCGCTTTTTTGTTTGCAACACTATGGGTACACTCTAATTGGTGCAAGTTTCAAATATGACCAGATGGTGGGAAATGTATAACTAAACAGCAAGCATCTATCGTGAGATAAAATCTGAAGAAAGCTATAGGCAAACCTTTAGTCTAATTTATATTGCACAGGTCTGTAAAAAATGGACAATAGAAAAGTCCTTGAAATAATTTTTTCTAAAGAAATTTATACATATTTCTTTAAAATTTTGCAAAGTTTTTGAAGCTGTGTTGACAAATATACTTAATTTGATAGAATAAATCTTATAAGACGACTAAAAGGAGGTTGTTTATATTATGAGGCATAAGAATCGTTATAATTATAGCGTTAACAGACAGTATTCTTATTCGGGGTTAAGAAATACATATATAGAAAACGGCAGGGGCCGAAAAAAGAAAAATCATATATGGATTATTACTTTAATTTCTATATTATTTGTTCTTGCCGCCTGTGTGGCAGCATTTTTTATAATGGATGGAATGTCAATTTTTAATGGAGATACTTATGATTCAAATATAAAATCTACATTTTTAGATAAATCTAAAATTGAACATATGTTATATAGTGGCGAAAAATATGAAGCATTATATGTGGAAACAGAAGATTATCTTATAAATTATCCTTATACAAAAATTGATAATATTGATAAAGAGATAAACGATAGAGTATCATATTTTTCAAAGTGTTCAGAGGCATCTTCGGCAAGATTTACTGCTGTTGATTATATTACAGAAACAGCAGATGACAAATATCTTTCGATTGTATTTAAAGCTAAGGAATATGATAATAATAAAAAACTGATTTCCGCTTATGTTTCTACAATGATGTTTGAGCTTGAAACTAATAAGCTTCTTGACGATGAACAAGTTTTTAAAAATAGTTTTTATAACTTTGCTTCTGAATATGTAAGGACTTATTTTAATAATAATATTGATACAAAGAAAAAAACATCAGATGAAACATTTTTATCTGCTACAAGTGCTGATAAAATTCATTTTGGAGAATATTCTATAAATGATAATAAGTGTACTCTTTATATGAACCAGAAAGAGTTATTTGGTTCTGGAAGTACGATATATGAAATTCCGATAGCTCTTTCTGAACTTGATGAATATTTAGAAATTTCTCTTGAAAATGCGAAAAATACTATTAAAAAGGCATCTACTATTCGTGATAATTTAGACCCTAATAAGCCTATGGTTGCCTTAACTTTTGATGATGGTCCTCATTCTGAAAATACAGAAATTATTCTTGATGTTTTGAAACAGTATAATGCAAGAGCAACATTTTTCGTTGTAGGTTATAATGCGGAAGCAAATACTGATGTTCTTAAAAAGATTTCAGATGCTGGTTGTCAAATTGGCAATCATACTAAAGACCATTCTAATCTTACAGAGCTTACAGATGATGAAATAAAAGAAGAAGCTGATTATGTTGATAAGATAGTTAAAAATGTAACAGGAAGTCCAACAACAGCATTAAGACCTCCATATGGTGCATATAGCGAAAGGGTTCAGCAGATTCTTAATAAAACACCATTGATTTTCTGGAATGTGGATACAGAAGACTGGGAAAGCTTAGATAAAAACAAAACAGCAAAAGCTGTTATAAGCCGGGTTTCCGATGGAAATATTGTTCTTATGCACGATATACATAGCTCAACAGCAGAGGCTATAAAAGAAATAGTACCTAAGTTAGTAGCGGAAGGTTATCAGCTTGTAACTGTTGAAGAACTTCTTTACTACAAGGAATTGGACATAAAGGGCGGAGAAACATATCCTTGGTAAGTGTATTATTGTGTTATTATTTGTAGAAAAAATATTGCGGATTTATAAACTAAAAATATTATATTGTTATTTATCAAATTATTTTTCTTTTAAGTAATTATTTTGGAATTTTTAGGTAGTATAATTAAGCATAAGCATTTTATAGGTTAAAAACTCTCAAGTATTTTCTGAGTTTATGAAGTGAGGGTGAGTTTATGAAAAATGTAGTGCAAAAAATAGGTATTTGGGGCGATTCATTACTTAAGGGAGTTATCTTTGATGAGGTTACTGGAAAATATCGTGCAACTAAAAAATGTGCAGTAAATCTTTTCTCAAGAATTTTTAGTACAGTAGATATTAAAAATAATTCACGCTTTGGCTGTACTGCTCCAAAGGCAGAGGCTAATCTTGAAAAATCCCTGCAAAAGGGATTTTCAGCAGATGCAGTTCTTTTGGAATTTGGTGGAAATGACTGCGATTTTAACTGGGCGAAAGTTTCTGCAAATCCTGAGATAGAACACCAGCCTAATACGCCACTTCCTGAATTTGTAGATTCTATGAAGAATATGGTTGATGAACTTACTAAGCATAATATAAAGCCGATTCTGTCTAATCTTCCTCCTATAAGCTCTGAGATGTATTTTGATTGGATAAGCCGTATGGACGGAGTAGACGGTGATAAGGTCTTATACTGGCTTAAAGATAAAACTATAATATATCGTCAGCAAGAAAGCTATTCACACGCAATAGAAAAGCTTGCTTATGAATATAATCTTCCGCTTATAGATATAAGAGAGCCTTTTTTGAAAATCCGTGATTATAAGAGTTATTTATGTGTTGATGGCATACATCTTAATGAAAAAGGGCAGTCTATTATGTGCAGTACCTTTAAAAATTATGCTGCAGCTATGTGATTAATGAAAGGTATATTTTATGAAATTCAGAGTAGGTCATGGTTATGATGTGCATAAGCTCGTTGAGGATAGAAAGCTTATTATCGGCGGAGTTGAAATTCCACACTATAAAGGACTTTTAGGTCATTCTGATGCTGATGTTCTTGCTCATGCAATATGTGATGCACTGCTTGGTGCAGCTGCTCTCGGAGATATAGGAAAGCATTTTCCAGATAACGATGATAGATATAAAGATGTAGATAGCTTAGTTTTACTTGAAAAGGTTTGTGAACTTATACGAAATAAAGGCTACGAAATTTCAAATGTAGATTCTACTATTCTTGCACAGGCACCAAAGCTTAGACCTTACATAGACGAAATGAGAAGTAAGCTTGCAAAAGCTATGAAGCTTGATATTGATGAATTAAGTGTAAAAGCTACAACCGAAGAAAGGCTTGGATTTACAGGCAGAGAAGAGGGAATAGCTGCACACGCAGTTGTTTTATTGATGACAATATAAAAGTATAAAAAATACACAGCTTGATATAATTGAGCTGTGTATTTTAGTATTTGGATTTATTTATGGCAAGTTTACTATTGTTGGAGTATGATTCATAGCAGGAAGTATGATGTCTGTAAGGTCACTCATACGCAAGCGTATACTGGAAGTATTTATACAAGGGTGACAGCCGAAATATTCGTCCTTAAAAACATCTTCATCAATTATAAGACGAACATTATTTTCGGTATCGTTCATAAGTCCCATAACACTGACAGAGCCAGGTGTAATATCAAGAAATTTTTCCATATATTCCTCTTTGCCAAAAGAAAGTCTTGATACGCCAAGCTGTGCGGATAAATCCTTAGTTTTGAATTTTTTATCCGCAGGAATCATAAGCAAATAAAAATTTGTTTCCTGACGATTGCAGAGGAATAAATTCTTGCAAATCATAGCTTTAAGGGCTTTATCTATTTCAGCACAGACTTCCATAGTCATTGCTGGTTTGTGGTCTATTCTTTGATATTCAATATTGAGCTTATCAAGAAAATCATATGTACGAATTTCTTTTGGCAAGCGGTTTGTTTCGTCATCAGGTCGTCCGTTTTGAAGTATAAGCATATTTTAAACCTCCATTTAAAATCTATAATGAATGATACTACTTGAAGCTTTATGTGTCAAATAAACTATTAAACCTAATAGTAGCACCGCATTATAATATACTTTACATTTAGAAAAATTTAAGTTATAATTAGTGAGAAAAATAACAGCAGAACGGAGATAATTTATGGTACAGTTTGATGAACTCAGGCTTGCTTTAGAGGAGCTTTGGCCTGATATTAAGGATTTATCTGAAGCACTTGGAATGGGTGCTATAAAGTCAGAAATCGAACAGCTTGAACGCAGAGCCGCTGAACCGGGTTTCTGGGACGATATGGAAAATTCACAGAAGATTTTGCAAAAGACAGGTTCTCTTAAAAATAAGGTTGAGCAATATGACAGACTCGTTGCAAGCTATGAAGATACTCATGCGTTGATAGAGCTTGCTAATGAAGAAGAGGATTTATCCTTGCTTGATGAGGCAACTGCTGAATATGAAAAAGTAAAGAGCAGTCTTGAGGAACAGCGTCTTTCTACTCTCCTTACTGGTGAATATGATAAGAATAATGCAATTCTTACTTTCCACGCAGGTGCAGGTGGAACAGAGGCTCAGGACTGGGCAGAAATGCTTTATAGAATGTATAACCGTTGGGCAGAACGCCACAGCTTTAAGGTTAAGACTGTTGACTATCTTGACGGTGATGAAGCAGGCTTAAAGAGTGCCGTTATTATGATAGAGGGCGAAAATGCTTATGGTTATCTCAAGAGTGAAGCTGGTGTTCATCGTCTTGTCAGAGTTTCTCCTTTTGATAGTTCAGGCAGACGCCATACTTCTTTTGCGTCACTTGAGGTTATGCCTGAAATAGATGATACTATCGACATCGAAATTAGTCCTGAAGATATTAAGATGGATGTTTATAGAGCGAGTGGTGCAGGTGGTCAGAAGGTTAATAAGACTTCTTCAGCTGTTCGTCTTACTCATATTCCAACAGGCATAGTTGTTTCTTGTCAGGTTGAGAGAAGCCAGCACCAGAACAGAGAAGTTTGTATGACAATGCTTAAATCTAAGCTTATTGAAATCAAAGAGCGTGAACATCTTGATAAGATTGAAGATATTAAGGGTGTTCAGAAGGAAATAGCTTGGGGTTCTCAAATTCGTTCATATGTCTTTATGCCTTACACAATGGTTAAGGACCATCGCACAAACTTTGAAACTGGTAACATTAATGGTGTTATGGACGGCGACCTCGATGGCTTTATTAACGCATATCTCAAGGCATCAAGTCTTGGTGAGCTTGAAAATCAATAATAAATATAACTAAAAAATCTCCTATGATTTTGTACCGACTTTGAAAGGTTAGGTTAAAGACTAACTATTAGAAAGTCGGTATATTTTTTATAGGAGATTTTATTATATTGAAGTTTTACTTAAAAAAGATTTTATGGATTGAAAGTAATAATTTATTAAAAAGCTTTAATTAAAGAAATTTTAACTTATTTTATAGTATCAAAATATTATGTGCTTTATGAACGGCAGTTTGATGTATTATAAACTTTTTACCTCATTTTTGCATATATATCATAAAAAACTCTTGCTATACATATACACTTTGGTGTATTATAATGGATAGTAGAATTGTACAAAAATTCACTCTATTATTAAAGGTAAAGGGGCGTTTATTTATGAAAAGAATCGGTATTTTAACAAGTGGAGGAGATTGCCAAGGTCTTAATGCCGCAATTCGTGGAGTTTGCAAGACTCTCTATAATCACTATAAGAAAGATGAAATAGAGATTTATGGTATTATAGATGGATATAGAGGCTTGATTACGGGTGAATATCGCCTTATGAAGCCTGAGGATTTTTCTGGTATTCTTACTCGTGGAGGAACTATTCTCGGAACCTCTCGTCAGCCGTTTAAGCTTATGCGTGTTATTGATGAAGAAAATAATGTAGATAAGGTTGCTGCAATGAAAGCAAATTATAAGAAGATGAAGCTTGACTGCCTTGTTATTCTCGGCGGAAATGGTACTCAAAAATCTGCAAATATGCTTTCTCAAGAAGGATTAAATGTTGTTTCTCTGCCTAAAACGATAGATAATGACCTTTGGGGAACTGATATGACTTTCGGTTTTCAGAGTGCGGTTGATATTGCAACACAGGTTATTGACTGCATACACACAACAGCTACTTCTCACAGCCGTGTGTTTATAGTTGAGCTTATGGGACACAAGGCAGGTTGGCTTACACTTTACGCAGGTATTGCAGGTGGTGCTGATGTCATTTTGATTCCTGAAATTCCATATGATATAAATAAGGTTATTAAGTGTATCAAACAAAGAACTAAGTCTGGAAAGAATTTTTCGATTCTTGCTGTTGCTGAGGGTGCTATATCAAAAGAAAGAGCCGCACTTCCTAAAAAGCAAAAGAAAGAAGCTCTTGCAAATCTTATGTATCCATCAATTTCTTATGAGATTGCCGCTCAGATAGAGAAGGCAACAGGTCAAGAAACCAGAGTTACTGTTCCAGGACATTTTCAGAGAGGTGGAAGTCCTGTACCTTATGATAAGCTTATTGCAACTCGTTTTGGTGCGGCTGCCGGAGAATGTATTATAAATGAGCATTATGGCTGTATGGTTTCACTTATAAATGGAAGAGTTGTACCTGTTGCACTTGCTGATATTGCCGGAAAGTTAAAGACTGTACCTGCTGATTGTGAAATCATCAAAACCGCAAGACTCACAGGCATAAGCTTTGGCGACTAATTGACAGACTTTCCTAAGACATTGAAAAGTTTTGCTCAAGCTTTTTCAAAAGCTTGCAGTTTCCAAAGGCAGAGCCTTTGGTGGGTTTTAAGGGCAAAGCCCTTAACATATCTTTCTTTATAAGGGCGAACGAAGTTCGCCCTTACGGTAGTTCATTGGTAATTACTTTAAACCTTGGCAATATAAGTAGATTAAGAATATCGAGGCTTTGCTTGCAAAACCGATTACGCGTCTTGGGAGCGGCGGCTCGCCGCTTTATATTTTATTAGAAAAGGAGAAGTATCGTGGTAGAAGAATATGCAAAAGATGTAATAATGAAAGAAAGAAAGCGTTGGTTGTTATTTGGAATACCTTGGACATTTACTAAATATACACTTACTCCAAAGAGAATTATACTGAATGAGGGACTTTTGCGTTCAACAGAAAATGAGATTTTGCTATATCGCATTATAGATATTGAGCTTTCAAAAACACTTTTTCAGAAAATTTTTAAGCTTGGTACAGTTACAGTTAAATCAAAGGACGCATCTCACCCTATTCTTGAAATTAAAAATATTAAAAATGCAAGAGCTTTCAGAGATAGTCTTGCAGAGGCCGTTGAAAATGAAAGGCTCAGAATGAAAGTTCGTCAAGGTGAGGTTTATGACCCTCAGAGTATTGCTGGGTCTGATGATGATTTTGATGATGGTTTTTAATCTATAACTGAATAATATTTGCAAAAACCTGTTTATCAGGTTGCAATATAAGGGCTTGCCGCATAAACTGTTATAAAAGAACAGTGAGGTGATTTTGTGGGCAAGCCTTTAATTATGGTATCATCTGTTACCTATGCTATGAAAGGACGACAGCTTCTTTCGAGATATGGTATAAGAAGTGATATAGTGCGTACTCCGAGCCATATTCGTGGAAGCTCGTGCGGATATAGTTTATATGTTCCTAAAAGGACTGATGAAGCACAAAGGATTCTTGAAGAGGCAGGCATAAGGGTTGCCGGAAGAATGGAGAGGGAGAATGTGCCGTGATTTATCTTGATAATTCTGCGACAACTTTTCCAAAACCAAGAGTAGTTATAAACTCGGTTAATAATTCATTTATGAAATATGGTGCTAATCCGGGCAGAGGAGGACATCAACTTGCGATTAGGTCTTCGCAGATAATGTTTGACTCAAGAAACACACTTATGCGTTTTTTCAATGCACCTGATGAGAATAGTATAATTTTTACTGGCAGTTGTACGACGGCTTGTAATATGGTTCTGAAAGGTCTTTTGAAATCGGGCGACCATGTTGCTGTTTCGTGTCTTGAGCATAACGCTGTTATGCGTCCTTTGCAAAAGCTTTCTAAAAATGGTATAAGCTATACAGTGGCGAGAGTTTATCCTAATGATAACGATAAAACGCTTGATTCATTCCGTAAGGCGATAAATCAAGATACAAGGCTGATATTTTGCATATATGCCTCTAATGTATGGGGAATAAAGCTTCCTATTGATAGAATTACAGCTCTTGCACATCTTTATGGTATTCCAATAGCAGTTGATGCAGCTCAGGCAGCTGGTATCGTTCCAATAGATTTAAAAGAAAGTGGCATTGATTTTCTGTGCTGTGCTGGTCATAAGGGTTTATATGGTCCTATGGGAACAGGTATGCTTATATTTAATACTGATATTCCCCTTGATACAATTATTGAGGGTGGTACAGGAAGTAACTCATATTCTCTTGAACAGCCAGAAATATTGCCGGATAGATTTGAGAGCGGAACACAGAATTTGCCAGGAATTGTTGGGCTAAAGGCATCAACAGAATTTATTATGAGGCGTGGAGTTAATAATATAGCAAATTCCGAAATGCGTCTTATACAATATCTATATGACAGATTTTCTAAGATAAAGGAAGTCAAGCTCTATACTGATAGACCTGAAAGCGAACATTATGTTCCGCTTTTATCTTTTAATATAGATGGTATGGATAGTGAAACTATTTCGGCTATGCTTGATAAATATGGGATTGCAGTAAGAGCTGGTTTGCATTGTGCACCATTGGCACACGAGTTTTTTGGAACTATTGATGGCGGTGCTGTAAGAGTATCTCCGTCTATGTTTACAACAAGAAATGATATGGATTATCTTGTTAATGCTATTTTAAAAATTATTCATAATTTAAGAAAGCATTGACAAATGCCTACCAAAGATTATATGATAGTGTTAGTATACCCGCAGATGATTTGTCTGCGGGATTATACAGTCTATTTTTTAAGGAAGTGAAATATATGTGGGAATGGGTTCAGTCGGCATTCAACGGCTTTATAGCTCTTATGAATACCTTTCGACTTACTGATGTACTTGACATTGCCGCAGTTTCATTTATAATTTACAGCGTGATAAAGCTGGTTCGTGAAACGAGAGCGGAACAGCTTGTTAAGGGTATAATTATTCTGATTATTGCGTTTGCACTTTCATTCCAGTTTAATCTTAAAATGTTAAGCTCACTTTTCAGTAGTTTCTTCCAATTTTCAGTTCTGGCGGTTCTTATTCTGTTTCAGCCTGAATTGAGAAGAGCCTTAGAGCAGATGGGAAGAAGTAAGCTTGGAAAATATTGGACAAACCTTGCATCAACTCCTGCTGAGGAAGAAACAGTAAAGCATACAAGAGCTTGCATAGATAGTGTTGTAGATGTATGCGATATGTTTCATAAGACAAAAACAGGTGCTTTGATTGTTTTTGAACGACAAACAAAGCTTGGCGAAATCGTCAATACAGGTACAGTACTTAATGCGATACCATCTACGCCGATTATAGGAAATATTTTCTTTAACAAAGCTCCACTTCATGATGGTGCTATGGTTGTAAGAGATGGTATGGTTTATGCCGCAGGCTGCATTTTACCGCTGACAAAAAATGACCAAGTAAGTATAGACCTTGGCACAAGACACAGAGCGGCTCTTGGTATAAGCGAATATTCTGATGCGGTTATTGTTATAGTTTCGGAAGAAACTGGCACAATTTCTATTGCTGTTAATGGTGTACTTACAAGAGATTATACTAAGGAAACCCTAAAGTGTGAGTTGGAAGCTTTGTTACTTCCACAGCCTAAGAGCGCAGAAGAAAAAATTCCGATTATTTCGGGTTTAAGAAGGGGACGAAAAAATGAAAAATCGGAAAAGAAGTCCGAGGACGATTAAAAGAAATTTTAGTTTTCATAACTTCCTATATAATGATAAATACATATTGATTTTTTCAATCTGTATGGCTTTTGTTATTTGGATAATTGTTTCGTCAACATCTTCAGACCCTGATGTTAAGACTATAACGGATATTTCAATAAGTATTCCAAATCTTTCAGATGGGCTTGAGGTTATGAAGACTGAGGATATAAAGGCTGAAATCAGAATAAAGGGAAACAAGCTTGTTATTGGCTCTGTTCAGAGCAGTGATATTCTTGTTTCAGCAGATGTTTCAGAGGTTAATAAGCCAGGCGAATATAAGCTAAAGCTTAGCGCTAAAAAGCAAGGCATACTTAGCGACTATGAATTTGATTCAACGGTTACTCCATCGACAATTACAGCTTATGTTGATAGGAGAGCAGAAAAAATTCTAAAAATAGAAGAAGATGTTCAGGTTCAGACAGGAAGTGAATATCTTAAACAGCAAAATCAACTTTCGGTTGATACTGTCAAGCTTTCTGGTGCTGAAACTTATATAAAGAGGATTGCAACAGTAAAAGCAGAATACACTTCAAATGAAACTCTTACAGAAACTAAAACTTTTGATGTCCCGCTTAGATTTTATGATGAAGATGGAGCGGAGGTTTCTAACGATTATGTAACTGCTGAATTTGATAGTGTTCAGGTTACTGTTCCTGTTTTGAAAGTTAAACAGGTGCCTATTAAGGTAGAATTTACTAATATTCCTGATTCATGGGAAATGCCTGATAACTGGGTTTCTATTGAAAGTCCTGAGAGCGGATATATTCAACTTGCGGCTTCTGATGAGGTTATTGACAGTATTACTGAGATAAAAACTGAACCCGTTGACCTCTCACAGATTTCTGCTGAAAGGAAAACAATGAGTGTTTCTATTGAAGTTCCCACATCATGTACGAATGTTGACAGAATCGAAAAGGTTACACTTAAATTTAATACTGATAAATTCACATCTAAAAGCTTTACGGTAAGCAATGTGGAGCTTAGGTCTAATGTTTCGGGGGTTACTGGTAAACTTTCTGGCAATAGCTTTAATGTGACGATAGTAGGACCTGAGAACGAGGTTAATGCTATGAAAGCAAGTGATATTACACTTTATGCAACTTTAACGGAATCGGAATCCACAGCGGCATTTATTACCAAACCTTTGCAAATAAGTATAGATGGCTATAAATCTTGTTGGTGGAATTATTCTGATGGAGAAAATCACGCAACCTTTACGCTTACAAATAAATCGAATACAAGCTCAAGTCCAAGCGTAAGTTCATCAGCTTCAAATCATTAAGATTAATTTTAGAAGTCACAGCAGAATTATAAACTGCTGTGACTTTTTGGTTTAGAGTTATTAAAGATTTAAAAGTTTGCTGACACAGATTAAGTAAATATCGAATAGCTGACAAATTTATCTTAGACACTCAAAAGTTTCGCTCGAGCCTTTTCAAAGGCTCGTAGGTCAAGGGCAACGCCCTTGTCGCTCTCCGCAGAGAGCGAAATACTTTATGCTTCACAAAGCGCAGGAGGGTAGAAAAACATTCCAGTGGAATGTTTTTCGTAGGGAACCCTCGCAGGGGGTTCCCTGTGGGGCTAATTTTGCTAACACAAGAAAATAAAGAGGTGGACAAAGTCCACCTCTTTAGGATCAAAGAATGTTAAGGGCGTTGCCCTTAAAAGCGGCGAGCCGCCGCTCCCAAGCCGCGTAATCGGTTTTGCAAGCAAAACCTCGACATTCTTAATCAACTTATATTACCGCGGTTAAAGTAATTACCAATGAACTACTGTAGGAACGAACGGAGTTCGCCCCTTATTATGGTGTACCGATATAAAGCATATACTTTCATTTATTATTGACTTGTATGTTTAAGTAGTATATAATTTATTTGAAAAATTCATTAAAATAGTGCAAATTTACAAATAAGGTGATATGCGTATGATAAAATTTAAAAATGTTACAAAGGTTTATAATAGGACTATAAAAGCGGTTAATAATGTTAGTTTTGAGGTTCGTGGCGGTGAAATAGTTGGTTTTACTGGTCCAAATGGTTCAGGTAAGACTACAACTATAAAAATGCTTACAGGAATTTTGCCACCTGATAAGGGAGAAATAAAGATAAATGGTTTCGATATTAAGAAAAATATGATTCAGGCAAAAAGTTCTATTGGATATATTGCTGATAGTCCAGATATGTTTTTAAGATTAAAGGGAATTGAATTTCTTAATTTTATTGCAGATGTTTATAAGGTTTCTAACGATGATAGAAAAAAGCGTGTAAATGAGTTGGCGGAACGCTTTGAGCTTACTGATGCTTTATCTTCACCAATGATGTCTTATTCTCACGGTATGCGTCAAAAGCTTATGGTTATTGCAGCCTTGGTGCATAATCCACCTGTTTGGATTCTTGATGAGCCTATGACAGGTTTAGACCCTAAGTCTTCATATGAGCTTAAAGAAATGATGAGAGAACACGCTAAAAAGGGCAATGCCGTTTTCTTTTCAACTCATGTTCTTGAAGTTGCGGAAAAGCTTTGCGATAAGGTTATTATTATTAAAAAAGGTAATCTGCTATATGATGGTACGCTTGAAAATCTTGAAAGTCAGCATCTTAATCAGACTCTCGAAAATATTTTCTTAGAGATGACAGAAAATTAAATTATCGAAAGGAACAAATTTATATGCGACTATATCTTAAATTTGTACATATACTTATTAAATCAGTGGAATTCAGCGATGACGAGAAAAAACGAAAGAAAATCTTTAATACAGCTATGGCACTTATAGCTGTATTCGGAATAATTCTTCCAGTTTCATTTTTTGTCGGCGTTGTTGTTTATACAATAACTGGTGGTCTTACACAACTTGGAGGTCAAGAACAGGGAATAACACTATTTTTACATTTAATTTCGGCTTTTTCATTTGTGTTTGGCTTGAATGTAATTTATAATGTTTTTTATTTTTCTGCTGATGTAGAATCTATATTACCTCTGCCATTAAAGCCTTATCAGATAATTTCTGCGAAATTTACAGCAGCGTTGATAAGTGAAAACATAATGCAGTTTATGATAGTCTTTGCAGCTATAGTGGGATATATTTTTGCTATAGGATTGCCTATATGGTCTTGGCTTGTGGCAATATTATGTATGCTGACACTTCCTATAATACCTATGGTCTATTGCGGTATAATAGCTCTTGTCACTATGTACTTTACACACTTTATTAAAAACAAAGACAGAGTAAACAAGCTTACTGGCGTATTAACCTTGCTTATAATTCTTGGAATTGTGCTTTTTTGCGGAAATATGAGCGATTTCAGCACAAATTCAATTACACAGGCTATTGCAAATGATAATTCACTTCTGAATGTTATGAATATCATTTTGCCACATATAAGATTTATAGTTTCAGGTGTTTCAGGAGATATTATTGGTGTAGTTATCTATCTTGCAATAAATATTGTTGCACTTGTTGTATTCTTACTTCTTGCGGAGCTTATGTATTTTAAAGGCATTGTGGGAATTGGCGGTTCAGGCTCTGCAAAGCAACATTCTGTTGGTTTTAGAAAAGCTGTAAAGGGATTGAAAGAAAAGGAAGTTTCATTAAGCTATTTCAAAAAGGAACTTCTTATCCTTGTAAGAACACCTGCGTACTTTATGAATTGTATAGTGATAAATCTTGTATGGCCGATTTTACTTTATCTTGTTTATGCGCTGCAAGGACCTGATAATTTCTTGGGAAAATTCTTTAAAGATTTAAGCAACGGAAATGCTACTGCTGGACTTATATTTGCTTTCTGTACATCAGGGATTTCAGTGCTTATAACATCTGCAAATAGCATAGCTTCAAGCTCAATCACAAGAGAGGGAAGCCACTTTGCGTTTATGAAATATATTCCCATAGATTTTATGACGCAGATAAATATTAAGGCAAGTGTGGCAATTTTAATCAGTGGTTTAGGAATGATTATATATGTTATAATCGCAGGAATATTATTTTCGTTGAATGGTATGTTTGTACTTTTTACTTGTCTTATAAGTCTATTTTCCGTTGTGTCTGCATCATATTTTGGAATTTATATGGATTCTATTAACCCTAAGCTTGTATGGGACGATGAAGTTAATGCCTTGAGAGGAAACTATAATATTTTCTATAATATGGCACTTTCAATATTGTTTGTAGCGGTTTTATGTGTTATTGCATATTTGCTTTTTAGCTTTGTTGGAGTAAGCGAAATTATGTTAGAAATTGGTTTAATGATTACTTTAGTTATTTTTTGCAAAATAAGCTATTTGTTATGTAAAACAAGAGCAACTAAAAATATCTATGAAACTGTTGCATAATTGAAATTCTATTTATTAGTATGAATTTGATAGAAATTAAAAGTTTTGCTCAAGCTTTAAAAAAGCTTGTAGGGCTGATGGACGGAAGTTCCTTATGCTTTTATCAGCAAAGGTAGTTGAACAGAAATTCATTTCTAAGATTGCGGAATTGCTTGACAAATTATTATTAATTGAATCTGCTTAAAAATTAAGAAAACGACAGGACTTCAAGATAAGAAGTAAACTGTCGTTTTCCTTTTATTATTCAGTTTTAGAGGAAGCAGAAGTATTTTTATCAAAGAGCGCAACCGCTTTTTTACCACGAGATGTAAGAACCTTTTCAAATTGAGTTTTGCTATACTCTACATCACCAAGAATGGGGTCTGCTATTTTCACTGTTTTTTCAGTGTATCCAATAAGTACGCTGCAATGGTCATTTTGACTCCATTCTAAGTGTTTTCCGTTTTCGGTATACCAATCGTCTGTTTCACATCTGTCTGCCATTTCGATTGTCGTCCAAACGATAATCGGTTTATCTTGCGAAACATATTTATATAATTCTAAGAAATCACAGCCAGTTAAATCTTTTGCTATATATTTGGCATTTTTATCTGATATAAAGCTATTTGCCGCAGTTACTATTGCACCTGTTCCGCAAATATAGCCATATACGCTTGTTGGGTCACCTAAGAAGTAGTTATCTGAGTCAGGTCCTATTAGTTTACCATCTTTATAGTATGTTGAATATTCCGTTTTTGGAAGATATTCTGTTGCAAGCTCAAGCTTATCAGGGTTAAGACCATAATAGTTCAGCACCATAGTGAGTGCTGTGATTTCACAACCTGTTGGAAGTTCAGGAAGCTGACCGATAATTTCAAAATTCTTTATAGTATAAGAAACTGGAATTGAATTTTTGTCATTTTTTGATGCTTCAGTAGTGGCTTGAGGCTTACTCTCCAAAGATTTAGAAGCGATAGTTTGTTTAGTTTTTTCAGATGAAGTTGTTTGTTGATTTGAGGTATTATTTGCAGAGCAACCTGAAAAAAGAACTGTTGCTAACAAGATAAAAATAATTAATTTTTTCATATTTATTCCCTGATTTAATAAAATTTTAATTAAATTATACTCTTATTTTTTTTAATATCAATCGTAGCTTATATATGAAAATGTCAAAAAGTTGTAAAAGTATCTGCATAATGAAAATTTATACATTAATAATGATTAAATTTTCATTTATACATTATAATAATTTTTGTTTGAGCATGTCTGAATATAAAATGTCAGAATTTATAAAATATATTATGAAATTGAATTTTTAAAAAGTTATAATTTTAAAATCTTATATTCTGAAAAAAATTTATTGTTTTTATGAACAGACTTTTACAATAGTGTAAAAATAAATAAGTTTTTTAAAGAGCAAAAATGAAAAAATTATGCTCTTTTAAAATATTGACAAAAATTTATCAAAGAAATTTTTTGAAAAGTTATATCGTATATATAGTGGTAATTATAAAAATAAAAACATTATATTGTGGTTTTTGACTTTTAAATTGTAATTATGCTATATGTGGTAATTATAATGTGGTTTTTTATTTTTCCAAAAAAATTATGCTTAAATTTTACCTGAAATATCATTAAAAAACTTGCACTATAAATTGTAGTGTGTTATAATAGCTTACACAACTTAAAGATGCTTTAACTGATTTTTTTCGATTAATTTCTTAGTGGAAATTTTATATTTGAATTTATCTTGTTAAATGCTTCATTAAAATTTTTACTGGTTGTAGATTGGTATATAGGAAGGGGATTCTCGATGAAAGAATTTACACAATGGGAAGGCTTTGAGGGCAGCATCTGGAAAGAAGAAGTCAATACTCGTGACTTTATCCAGAAGAACTATCGTCCATATGACGGTGATTCATCTTTCCTTGCAGGTCCTACAGAAGCTACAAATACTCTTTGGGGCATTCTCCAAGGACTTCAAAAGGAAGAAAGAGCTAAGGGTGGCGTTCTTGATATGGATACTCATATCGTTTCTACCCTTACATCTCATAATCCAGGCTATATAAGTGAAGAAACAAAGGACCTTGAGAAGGTTGTTGGTCTTCAGACAGATAAGCCTCTTAAGCGTGCATTTATGCCTCTCGGCGGTATCAAAATGGCTGAGCAGGCTTGTGAAACAAACGGCTATACTCCAGACCCAGAGCTTCATAAGATTTTCACAGAGTATGCAACAACTCATAACCAGGGAGTTTTCGATGCATATACTCCTGAAATGAAGAAGGCTCGTCACAACAAGATTATCACAGGTCTTCCAGACACATATGGTCGTGGAAGAATCGTTGGTGACTATCGTCGTGTTGCTCTTTATGGTATTGATTTCCTTATCGAAGAGAAGAAGAAGGATTTCGCTAACTGTGGCGACGGCACAATGACAGACGATGTTATCAGACTTCGTGAGGAAATTTCTAAGCAAATCAGAGCTTTGAACGACATGAAGAAAATGGCTGCTTCTTATGGCTATGACATTTCTGTTCCTGCTAAGGACGCTCATGAGGCTGTTCAGTGGCTCTATTTCGGTTATCTCGCAGCTATCAAAACTCAGAACGGTGCTGCAATGAGTGTTGGTCGTATCTCAACATTCCTTGATATTTATATTCAGAGAGATATGGATAACGGCAAACTCACAGAGGCTGAGGCTCAGGAGCTTATCGACCACCTTGTTATGAAGTTCAGAATGGTTAAATTTGCTCGTATTCCTTCTTACAACCAGCTCTTCTCTGGTGACCCGGTTTGGGCTACACTCGAAGTTGGTGGTATCGGTGTAGACGGTAGATCTATGGTTACAAAGAATGACTTCCGTTTCCTCCACACACTTGAGAATATGGGACCTTCTCCAGAGCCAAACCTCACAGTTCTTTACTCATCAGCTCTTCCTGATACATTTAAGAAGTATGCTTCTTATATTTCTATCAAGACAAGCTCTGTTCAGTATGAGAACGACGATGTTATGAAGCCAGTATGGGGCGATGACTACTCAATCTGTTGCTGCGTATCTGCAACACAGACAGGTAAGGAAATGCAGTTCTTTGGTGCAAGAGCTAACCTTGCTAAGTGCTTGCTCTATGCTATAAACGGCGGTGTTGATGTTAAGACTCGTGACCAATGTGGTCCTGCATATCGTCCGATTACTTCTGAAATCCTTAACTATGATGAGGTTATCGAGAAGTATGACAAGATGATGGATTGGCTTGCTGGTCTTTATGTAAATACACTTAACCTCATTCAGTATATGCATGATAAGTACTTCTATGAGGCTGCTGAAATGGCTCTTATCGACACAGAAGTAAGAAGAACATTTGCAACAGGTATTGCAGGATTCTCTCATGTTGTTGACTCACTTAGTGCTATTAAGTATGCTACTGTTAAGACCGTAAGAGATGAAACAGGTATCGTTGTTGACTATGTAACAGAGGGCGACTTCCCACGCTACGGTAACGATGATGACAGAGCTGATGAAATCGCTATCTGGCTTCTCAGAACATTCCTCGATAAGATTAAGAAGCATCACACATATCGTAACTCTGAGCCTACAACTTCTATCCTTACTATTACATCTAATGTTGTTTATGGTAAGGCAACAGGCTCTATGCCTGACGGAAGAAAGGCTGGCGAGCCACTTTCTCCAGGTGCTAACCCAAGCTACGGTGCAGAAAAGAGCGGTCTTCTTGCTTCTCTTAACTCTGTTGCAAAGCTTCCATATCACTGGGCACTTGATGGTATTTCTAATACTCAGACAATCAACCCAGACGCTCTCGGTCATTCAGATGACGAGCGTGTAGGTAACCTCGTACAGGTTATGGACGGATACTTTGACCAAGGTGCACATCACCTCAATGTTAATGTATTCGGCAAAGAGAAGCTCATCGACGCTATGGAGCATCCTGAGAAGGAAGAGTATGCTAACTTCACAATTCGTGTTTCTGGTTATGCAGTTAAATTCATCGACCTTACTCGTGAGCAGCAGCTTGATGTTATTTCTCGTACTTGCCACGCAACAATGTAATTATGGCTGATACAATAGGTTATGTTCATTCTCTCGAATCCTTTGGTCTTGTTGACGGACCAGGAGTAAGATTTGTTGTGTTTTTGCAGGGCTGTAATCTAAGATGTAAGTTCTGCCACAACCCTGAAACATGGAGCTGCAAGGGCAAAAATGTTGAGGAATGGACTGCTGAAAAATTATTTGAGCGTATCTATCGTTATCGTAAATATTGGGCAAAAAACGGTGGTATCACTGTAAGTGGCGGAGAACCTCTGCTTCAAATGGACTTTATGATTGAGCTTTTTGAAATTGCTAAAAAGCATAATGTTCATACTGCGATTGATACCGCAGGACAGCCTTTTGATGATAGCAATCCCGAATGGATGGATAAATTCAAAAAGCTTATGTCTATGACCGATTTGGTTATACTTGACCTCAAAGAAATGAACCCTGAAAAGCACAAGAACCTTACTGGTTTTGACAATGCTAACATTCTCAAAATGGCAAGGTGGCTTTCAGATAACAGAAAGAAAATGTGGCTTCGTCATGTTCTCGTTCCTGGTCTTACTGACGACCCAGCAGGTCTTGAGGAGATGCATAAGTTCATTTCAGAGCTTAATACAGTTGATAGGGTAGAGATTTTGCCATATCATACTCTTGGCTTGATGAAATGGGAAGAACTTAAAATGAAATATCCACTTGAGGGTGTTCCTGTGCCTACAAAGGAACAGGTTGAAGAAGCTCAGAAAATTCTTCATACGGCTGATTATTTGCAATAAAATATAATATTAAAGGACAATGCTGATTTGAAAATTTCGGCATTGTCCTTTTTGTTTGTTATCGTTTTTTATTGCAAGGGGCGGCAAGGTTTACAACGATTGCTTTATGTCTTGTCATAGCCTCAATTGAATATTTGATACCTTGTGTTCCCATACCGGAGGATTTAACACCCAAGAATGGAAAATGGTCTGGTCCTCGCTCGGTTTTATTGTTTATTTGTACTGTTCCGACTTCTAATTTTCGTGCTATTGTAAAGGCTTTGCCTATATCACTTGTGAAAACTGAGGATTGCAGTCCATATTCTGAGCGATTTGCTATTGAAATAGCTTCATCAATATTTTTGACACGAATTATAGGCAAGATTGGTCCAAAAGGTTCTTCCCACGCAACCTCCATATCTGTTGTTACATAGTCCAAAACTGTTGGCGATATTAGTTTATCGTTTCGAGTGCCACCAGTGATAACTTCTGCACCCTTTGCTACAGCATTTTCAATCAAACCGAAAACATAATCAGCGGATTTATCGTTTATCAGAGGAACTATGCTTACATCTTCGTGTGGAGAACCACTTTTTAATTTTAAAGTTTTTTCTTTGAGCAGAGCGACAAATTGGTCAGCTATGCTTTCTATAACAAGTATGCGTTTTACGGCGGTACATCTTTGACCCGAATAAGAGAACGCACCAGCAACACACTGTTCTGCGGCATAGTCGAGATTGCAGTCATCAAGGATAATTGCGGCGTCTTTTCCACCAAGCTCAAGCATAATCGGAATCATTCCACAAGTCTTTGCAATATGATGACCAACGGCAGTACTTCCTGTAAAATTTATAAAATCAATATTAGGATGTGTTATGAGGTAGTCGCCAATTTCCGAGCCACTACCTGTAACAGTATTAAGAACACCATCGGGCAAACCAGCCTCTTTAAATACCAAGGCAAGATATAAGGCACTTATACCGCCTTGAGAGGGTGGCTTTAAAACAACAGTATTTCCGCCCATAAGAGCGGGTGCAATTTTGGATACAGAAAGATTTACAGGGTAATTGAATGGAGAAATTGCAAGAACTGTTCCAAGAGGTTCTCTTGTGATATATGAAAGCTTGTCCCTACTTCCGCCTGGAAAATTTTCTCCATATACAGATGTTCCCTCAAGGGACTTGCCTATATCAGCAGTATATCTCAGAAAATCCACAGTGCGTTCTACTTCGCTTTCGGCAGAGACTTTGTCCTTTGCGATTTCCATAGTTATAACATGAGAAATAACCTGTTTGTATTCTTTTAATAGGTCTGCGGCACGATAGAGATATTCTGCTCTCATATATATAGGTGTTTCTTGCCATAAATTTTGAGATTTTTTAGCAACATTCATAGCATAATCTATATCCTCACAGCTCATTGCAGGAACAGTACCAATCAATGAACCGTCAATAGGGGAGAAGATTTTGAGATTAGCATTATTTGTTGCGAAAAGCCAATCGCCACCTATTAGATTTTTATAATTTTTTTTCGAATCATAAAGTCCGTTTAACATTCAAAAATCACTCCTTAATATATAGAGTATGTGAATGTTAAGCGGACTTAATTCATTTTTATATTAAATTCTTTTAATTAGTTTGGTATGTCTTGACAGTGACGGCTCGCCACCTTGAGCGAAGTTTTCAATTAAAAAACTTCGACGCGAATAGCAAATGATAATTTAATGAAAAAGCGGAATGTATCTTGGTAGCGGCGGCTCGCCATATTGAGCAAAACTTTTAGGTGTTTTAGAAAAATTTGTCAGCTAATCGGTAGTTTCTTCGACCGCGTCAATAATCTTACCTAATTCACTACGAGCGAGGCAAAGCCGAGCGATTACGCGCCTTGACAGTGGCGGCTCGCCACTAATCTTTCAATTTCGCAACGATAACCCGAATCATCAAATTTTGTTACAGTGAAAATCCCGTCTTTTTCTGTTAATGTGATAATGGAATTTCGTGGCTGAGTTTCAAGAACACCAGTAATTTTTTTGCGTGAAGGAATTATACTTCTGCCCTTCTCATTGTGCATATCAAGTGCAGTGAAAAGCTCCTTTACATCTTCAGCAGAAAATTCTGTAACTCCATAGCTTGCAAGAATTATAGCAATTTCTTGTATTATCATAAAAGACGGAAGAAGCTGAAAGTTTATGATAGCCTTATCACTTTTGCAGTAGGCTTGGATTTCGTCCATATTTAACTTAGTAAAATCAAGCATAATTATCTTATAATTATATTCTCCGTAAAATTTTTGCCGAATTTTCCTGTTTTGGGTAATGCAAGAGCGTAAATATCATCAGCTATGCTTTCACATTCAAACTGTCGTCTTGCCTCAAGGCTAAGCTCTTTTATATCCTGAGCTTTCATGACTATTGGCAACTTTGCTGTTTTACGCATTTCTCGCAAAATTTCCTTACCCCTTTCATTAAAGCCAAGCACACGGATATATTGCGGAGGTATAGAACAATCGCTTTCGGTAATATGAAGCAAGGCTCTTAAAACAAGCCTTCTTAGCCTTGAATTAGGATAGCGTTTTGTTTTAATTTTATCAAAAAGTTCTTCAAGATTTGTTGCATTTAGGGAAACATTTCGCAATCTGTTTTCTATGCCCTCACTGATATTTGGAAGTTGCTTATATTCGCTTTCTGTCATAGTTCTAAGGCGATAAATGATAAGCTTTTCAAGGTTTGAAAAATCTACCGGAGCAGCTTTTTGACGAATAGCATTACAAATGATTTCGTAACTTTTTTCAGGGATAAATTTTTCATAGTTTGAATGAGATTTAATCAAAGAGCGTATAAATGATGCAGAGGCATAGTTTTCGTTAGGAGTCTGAGAATCGTGTGCAACACCACTTCTTATGATTGTTTTTGGTATAAGTGAACTACCTATATCACGAATAGCCTTGACATATTCAACCGCAAGAAGATTATTCGGAGCACGAATAATATCAGCATATTCATTTCCGAGCATATTTGCAAGCGATAGTTCTATTGCTCGTGCATAGCTCTCATTGCTTGAAACATATCCGGCAAACCAAGCTTTAAATTTTATACTTTCAAAAGTTTCGCATATTTTTTCTAATTTTTTAATATCACCACATTCGCTGCCAAAAAAAAGTGAATTGCAGCAGCCTAAGGCTTCTGCAATGGTGACTCCACCAAAGGCATAGCTTTCTGCACTGGCTGTGGAATATGTCACTGGCATTAATACTACAAGGTCAACACCATTTTCGAGAGCAGATTTTGTTCTTGCATATTTGCTGATAATTGCAGGCTCGCCACGTTGGGTAAAGTTTCCACTCATAATTGCCACAATATGAGTTGCACCTTGCTCACGCATAGATTTTATAAGGTATTTGTGTCCGTTGTGAAATGGGTTAAATTCGCTGATTACAGAAAAAAGATTCAAAAAAATCACCCCTCATATCAAAAAAAAGTTGAAATGTTCCGTAGAATGTATTATTATTATAATAAATTAAAAAGAAATTTGCAACAAAAAGGAGTATTTATAATGGATATTCTCGTTATTAATGCAGGAAGTTCTTCATTAAAGTTCCAACTTATAAATATGGAGAACGAAGAAGTTCTCGCAAAGGGTATTTGTGAGAGAATTGGTTCAGATGGTAGCATCTTTACTTTTAAGTCACATACTGGTTTTCAGATTAAGGACAAGCCATTTCCTATGAATAACCACACAGACGCTTTTAACTGTGTTGTAAAGGCTATGCTTGACCCTGAAAACGGAGTTATTAAGAATATTTCTGATATTGCCGCTGTTGGTCATAGAGTTGTTCAGGGCGGCTCACTTTATAGAGAATCTGTCCTTATAGATGATGATGTCATCAAGGGAATAGAATCTCTCATTCCGCTTGCACCTCTCCATAATAAAGCTCATGTTGAGGGTATTGTTGCTTGCAGAAATGTTTTTGGCAAAGATTTGCCAGAGGTTGCTGTATTCGACACAGCCTTTCATTCAACAATGCCACCTAAGGCTTATATGTATCCTGTTCCTTACGAATATTATGAAAAGTATGGTATTCGCCGCTATGGTTTCCACGGAACTTCACACAGATATGTCAGCGGAAAGTGTGCAGAGCTTCTTGGCAAGGATATTAAGGATACAAAGATTATAAGCTGTCATCTTGGTAATGGCTCATCTATAACAGCTATTGATGGTGGCAAGGTTGTAGATACAAGTATGGGACTTACACCTCTCGATGGCTTTATGATGGGTACTCGTACAGGTACACTCGACCCGTCTGTTGTTACATTTATTGCTGAAAAGGAAGGTCTTACACCATCTGAGATGAGCGACCTTCTCAATAAAAAGTCTGGTATGCTTGGTGTTTCTGGAATTTCAAGTGATGACAGAGATATTTGTGCAGCAGCAGCAAAGGGTGACCCAAGAGCAATACTTACACATCAAATGCTTGAATATGAAATTGCTAAGTTTATTGGAAGCTATATGGTAGTTCTCGGTGGTTGTGAAGCTATCATATTTACAGCTGGTATAGGTGAAAATCAGGCGAGCCATAGAACAGGTGTATGCAAATACTTTGAGTATATGGGCGTTAAGATTGATGAAAAGATTAATAATGAAACAATCAAAGGCAAGGGCGGTCTTATTTCTACACCAGATTCTACCATTAAAGTTTTTGTAATTCCTACAAATGAAGAACTTCTTATCGCAAGAGATACAAGAGATTTAATCAGTAAATAATAAAAATTAGCGGAGTAACTGTTGATTATGTTACTCCGCTATTTTTATGCACTATGTCGGATTTATTGCTCTTTAGCGTGGTTGGAATCTCCTGCTTCGGTGTTGTCCCTAAAAAGAAGTGATATACACCATATTGCTGAGAGAGCAACCAGTGTATAGATTATTCGACTAACAATTCCAGTCTGACCGCCACATATCCAGGCAACAATATCAAATTGGAAAATTCCGACAGAGCCCCAGTTAAGACCTCCGATTATTAGAAGTATAAGTGCTATTTTATCCATCATAATAAATGACCTCCTTTGTTATGCGTTTTGAATAATGCTTATAAAGCCTGATAATAATATTGACAGGCTTTATTTAAAATATTCATCTCCATAAATTGCAACAAAGCTTTTTATTGTTTTCATAGCATTGCGTATATGCTTATAAACAGTTGCATCAGCTATACCAAGAATATTTGAGATTTCTTTTATACTTTGATTTTCATAATAACGCTGATAAAAGCAAAAACGCTGTTTTTCAGTAAGCTCATTGTCTATTATTTTACGAAGTCCGTCTTTATATTCATTTAACCTGCCTAAGTTTGTCCCTTTGCTTTGATACTTTATAAACGATGTATAATTGTCAATTTCATTGGATATGGAAAGAAGTTTTTTACGCATTTTGACCACCTATAATAAGTTTAATTTTTTAGATTCTTTGTTGCACGAGCTTTCATAACCCTTGCGGTGAAATCGCAATCAACATACATTTCCTCTAACATTTTAATTCTGTGATTAAGCTCGTTAAGCTGAATACCATAGCTGCCCTTTTTTTCAATTTTTAGATTTTCTATTTTTTTTAAAAGTTCGTTAGCGGTTATCTTATATTCTCTTGCCATCTCATTATAATTCATAAATAATCCTCCTTATATACACAAAATGTGTTATAAAATTTTAAAAAATAAAAGAGAACATCAAACTGAAACAAACTTATGTTCTCTTTATAGTTTAATTTTATCAAAGTAATTAATAAATGTCAATAGTTTTCTCGAAAATTTGTTCGCTAAAAATTTTTTATAAACTGTTGATTTTACACATAATGTGTGGTATAATATATGTGTTGTAAAATAATCGTAATTTACTATGGTTATAATATTTTTAAGAGGTGGCAGCTATGAGCGTATTTTCAGAACGACTAAAGGATTGCAGAAAACGATGTGGTTTTACACAAAGAGAGCTTGCTAATAAATTAGGTGTGGCGTCTTCAGCGGTAGGAATGTATGAGCAGGGCAGAAGAGAGCCAGATAGCACAATGCTTTTAAAAATTTGTGCTGTGTTAAATACTACTACAGACTATCTTCTTGGTTTAGATGATGGCAAATCTTTAAATCAGAATGAAAACCGTAATGTTAGTGAAGTTATAGACGAATTTACTGAAATGCTTGCTAACCAGAGTGGTCTTATGTTTGATGGTGAACCGATAACCGACGATGACAGAAGAAAGATTATTGATGCAATAAGAGTTGCTGCTGCCGTTGCGGTGAATAGTCGGAACCGTAACGGAGGTTAGATATGGAGAATATCGAAAGAATAACCTCAAATATAGTTAAGAAATATAATACTGATTCGCCATTTGAGCTTTGTGATTATCTCGGCATTAATGTTATATATCAGGAATTGCCCGATTGTGTTCGTGGCTTTTTTATAAAAATTTTAAAAAGCTTTGTTGTTGTGATAAATAATACCGTTGATGAAGATGAAGCAAAAGTAGTATGTGCTCACGAATTAGGACATATAATTTTACATAGTGAAACAAATTCAATCAGCCTTAATAGCAGAACGCATCTTTGCACATCAAAATATGAGCGTGAAGCAGATTTGTTTGCTGTTAATCTTCTCCTACAAGATGAAACCTTTTCAACATATGAAGGACTTAGCGTTGTAGAAATTTCGAGAATTACTCACATACCATTAAAGCTTATTACACTGAAATATTTTCCTGAATGATTTATTACTTGGAGGTGAGCATTATGAAATATTTTATAATTCGTGATAATTCTGATGTTGATTCACGACTTGCGATATTTGACTTCAATGGCAATGAAGTTTTTAAGGTTTCTGGCGAAATCTCTGGTAATAATCAGAAAATGGCAATCTCAAATATGAATGGTGAAGAATTTGTTGCAATAACCTCATCTCCTTTTGCATTTCCACATTTCAGGGTGAGAATTGGCAGAAAACGAATTATATTTATAATGACGCCTCAAGCAAAATCGCCTATGGCAATCTATGGAGCAAGCGTATATTTTGACGGTGTATTATTAACAGGAGATTATAAACTAACAGACCACAGCAAAAATATAGTTGCTAATCAAAAGCATAGCTGGTGTAAGCTTGGTGAATGTCATGAGCTTGAAATTTTAAATGAGGATTATACCTTAATTAGTCTTGCGGTATCATCAGCTATTAGCATATATTATGGAATTTATGACGAAAATAACACTGTTCCGATATAAATTTTCTGCATAAAAAAAGACAGCCCCTCATACATTGTAAAAAAGTGTATGAGGGGTTGATTTTATGCCGTGGTGGGCTATTTTGTTGATATGTGTTGGAGTATTCTTGGCTTTAGTTGCTATACGAAAGATTATGAAATCAAAACACCCTATCCGTTCAACTCTTTTGGGTTTGCTTTTAGGCCCTGCGTGTATGCTTGTGATAAATATAATTTCTATTTTTACAAGCGTAAGCATACCTATAAGTCCGCTCTCGCTTGGAATTTCATCTACTCTTGGTATTCCTGGGGTTACAGCTATGCTGTTGCTTCAACTGATATGTTAAAAGAAAGTTTATTTTGCTATCAGCTTATCAAGAGAGTCTTTTATCATTTCACGATTTTCTGTGAGAGCGGCAAGCAGAACAGTATAAATATATTGTGGGTCATTATAGAATGAACGCTTTATCAGATTAACCTGTGAATAGTCAGGCATAAATACTGTAAAGCTCATAAGTGTCATACTTCCGTCAGTAATTGAGAAAGAAACATTATATCCGCCGTTTTCAAGCTTTTCAACCTTAACGGGATTTTCTTTTTGAAGCTTTTGCTTGGCAAGAAGTGATATACAAGCGGAAAGTGCTTTATCTCTTGTTGTAAATGGTAATGTGGTATCAAGCTGGTTTGCAATCATTTTTCCTCTGCCAGTAAGAATATAATAATCTTTCGTATTCTCAAATTCTGCAATATTTCCACTTTGGAGGAGGTCATACATTGCGTCATTCGTTTCAAAATAATTTGCAAGACCGTTATTTACTATGACGGAAACAATATCCTCTTTTTTCAGTGGTCGATTTGCTGAATTTATAAGATAACAGATAAGGATACATATATCGCTTTTATTTCGCAGACCACCCGGCTCTACGCCACCTGTAAATGCGTCAAAATCCATAGTTTACACCTCGTGATATATACTTAAAATTTGATTTTACATATTTTGTAGATATAACAATCATATTATAGCATATTTTGGGTGAAATTTGAAATAGTTTAGAGAATTTTTTAAAAAATATACTTTAATTAAATGCATTCGAAATATATAAAAGAATTTTTAATTAGCTTTTTTTATGTAATATTTGATTTTTTACGGCATATATGGTAAAATAAATCTATATAAAATCAATGCCTTGTATTCAACTGTATAGCGGTTATTTCATATCGAGGTGTATTGCTTGATATGAAATGAATGTTATCCTGATTGTGAGGTGAGAATATGGAAGAGCAAATGCCTTGGATTTGGCTATGTGTGATTATCTGTTCATGCTTTGTTGAATTTATTACATCTGTTCAGCTGACAGCTATCTGGATGGCTTTGGGTGGCATTGCTGCTATTATTGCAGAATTTTGTGATGCCCCGATTTACTTGCAGATTATAATTTTCTTAGTGGTAACGGCTGTTGCAATTATACTTACAAGACCACTTGCCAAAAAGCTAATGAAATTTGAAAAAACTGCAACAAATGCAGATATGTTTATCGGAAAAACAGGTACAGTTCTTACGCAGATAAACGGTAGAAAAGAGGTCGGCAGAGTAAAAGTTATGGGCGATGTATGGAGTGCTGTCGCAGATAATGATGAGATTATTCCCGAAAATACTGAGGTTTATATTAAAAGTATAGAGGGAGTAAAGCTAATCGTAGAAACTAAGAAATAATAAATTTTAAGAAAGAAGTGTTATTATGCAACCAATAGGTTGGGTACTTTTGATTCTTGCAATTATCATAATTCTTATTATTATAAAAAACTTTCAGATTGTTCCGCAATCACACGCATATGTTATAGAAAGACTTGGTGCTTATAAAACAACATGGTCAACAGGTTTGCACTTGAAGATTCCTTTTATCGAAAGAATCGCTAAAAGAGTTTCTTTAAAAGAGCAGGTTGTAGATTTTCCACCTCAGCCAGTTATTACTCGTGATAATGTAACAATGCAGATTGATACTGTTGTTTACTTCTATATCACAGACCCTAAGCTTTATGCCTATGGTGTTGAAAATCCTATTGCAGCTATTGAAAACCTTACTGCAACAACTCTCCGTAATATCATAGGTGACCTTGAGCTCGACAATACTCTTACTTCAAGAGATGTTATTAACACTAAGATTCAGGTTATTCTTGATGAAGCAACAGACGCTTGGGGAATTAAGGTTAAGCGTGTTGAGCTTAAAAACATTCTTCCGCCGAGAGAAATTCAAGCTGCTATGGAAAAGCAGATGAAGGCAGAGCGTGAAAGAAGAGCAAAGATTCTTGATGCAGAGGGCGACAAGCGTTCTCAGATTCTTGTTTCAGAGGGCTTAAAGGAATCTGCTATCCTCAAGGCTGATGCTATTAAGGAGAGTAAGATTCGTGAGGCACAGGGTGAAGCTGAGGCTATTATGACAGTTCAAAAGGCTTATGCAGATAGCTTGAAGATGTTGAACGAAGCTTCTCCAACAGATAAGGTTATCGCACTTAAGAGCCTTGAAGCTTTTGAAAAGGCTGCCGACGGCAGAGCAACTAAGATTATTATTCCGTCCGAGATTCAATCTATGGCAACTCTTGCCGCAACACTGAAAGAAATGGTTTCGGATAAAAATATAGATATTTCCCCGAAGCCTGAACAGCAGGCTCAAACAACTGAAACAAATAGCTGAAAAACTAGTTCTCGGAGGTTATGACAATGCACTTTACATTGCGTGAAAATTCAATTTTTGGCGTAGGGTGTATAAGTGTATTCAAAAACAGATGACAACTAAGGCTGTGGAGCATATCCACAGCCTTGTGTTGTTTATTATGAAGTAAAAGAGGAAACCCTGTGTATAAATTTACTCAACAATTTGTTGAATATTGCGAATCTAATCTTAATTTAGAAGATTATAAAGGTTATGATTATAGTTCCATATCTGTTGTGCAGGCATTTTGGAATGATGATATATTACATATGGAAATAGGAATAGAAACAGAGGGAAATCCAAAGCTTGCCCTCTATGAAAATGATATGCCTATGGAAGAGGGCAGAAAATTATTCTTAGGTTTCTTCCATGGAAAATGGAGAGGAAATCTTGATGAGTTTTCACTTTGCGAAATGCAACCTTGATAAATCATAAATTAATTAAAAAGGGGATAGATTAAAATGTCAGAAAAGAAAAAAGTAGCAATTATTATGGGAAGCGACAGCGATTTTCCAACAGTTTCAGGAGCAATCAAAACTCTTGATTCTTTCGGAGTTCCGTTTGAGGTTCATGTAATGTCCGCTCACCGTACACCAGAAGCTGCGGAGAATTTCTCTAAAACAGCTAAGGCAAACGGTTTTGGTGTAATTATTTCAGCAGCAGGTAAGGCTGCGCATCTTGGCGGAGTTCTTGCAGCTAATACTACACTTCCTGTAATCGGTATTCCGATAAAGTCCTCAACTCTTGACGGACTTGACGCACTTCTCGCAACTGTTCAAATGCCTTCTGGTATTCCTGTTGCAACAGTAGCTATTGACGGTGCTGCAAATGCTGCAATCCTCGCTGTACAGATGCTTGCACTCTCTGATGACGAGCTTGCTAAAAAGCTTGAGGACGAGAAGGTCAAGATGAAGAATGGCGTAGAGGCTAAGGACAAGGCTATTCAAGATAAGGTTAAGGAACTTTTGGGCAAGAACTGATTATTTCGATTCACCTTGAAATAAATAGGAGTTAAAATAATGACAGATTTATTTATTGAGGATAAAATCCACGATGAATGTGGTGTGTTTGGTATTTTCGGAAATGATACAACTGATATTATTGATGAAACATATCTTGCACTTTATGCTTTACAGCACAGAGGAACTCTTGGTGCTGGTATTGCAATAAACGATAACGGCAATATGAGCGTTGTCAAGGGTTTTGGTGTTGTGCCAGAGGCTCTCCCTGAAAAGGAGCTTTCAAGACTTAAAAAAGCTAAAATTGCTCTTGGTCATGTTCGTCATACAACAGCATCTGTTGCAAATGACAGAACATCAATTCAGCCTCTTCTTATGAGATATGTTAATGGTCAGCTTTCACTTGCTCTTAATGGTGCGTTGACTAATTATTCTGAGCTTAGAGAACATCTTCATCGTGGCGGTGCGATTTTCCAATCAAATAGTGATATTGAGGTTATCGCATATATCATAGCTCAAGAAAGACTTAAAACTGCAAGTATAGAAGAAGCTGTTCTGAATGCTATGGATAAAATCAAGGGTGCATATTCAATGGTAATGATGGCACCATCACGCTTAATTGGCGTTCGTGACCCGAGAGGATTCAGACCACTTTGCATTGGTAAGCTTGGCGAGAACTATATTATCACAAGTGAATCCTGCGTTTTCGATAGCCTTGGCGGAGAATTTGTAAGAGATGTCGAGCCGGGCGAAATGGTTGTAATTGATGATGAGGGCGTACACAGCTATAAGAATAATTGCGGTGGAAAGACAAGCCTATGTCTTTTTGAGTTCGTATACTTTGCAAGACCAGATTCAGTTCTTGACGGTATGTGCGTAAATATTGCAAGACAGAGAGCAGGCGTTGAGCTTGCTAAGGAACACCCTGTTGAGGCTGATATGGTATGTGCTGTTCCTGACTGCGGAATTGACGCTGCTATCGGTTATTCGATGCAATCAGGTATTCAATATGGCGTTGGACTTGTAAAGAACAGATTTATCGGCAGAGCCCACAACAATAGAAAAAAACACGCTCAATATAACTTGAGAATCAAGCTTAACGCTATGAAATCAAATGTTCAGGGCAAAAGAATTGTTCTCATTGATGACTCTATCGTTAAAGGCGAAACAAGTAAGCATATTGTTTCAATGCTAAAGAAAGCAGGAGCTAAGGAAGTTCATCTTAGAATTTCTTCTCCACCATTTAAGTATCCTTGCTATTTTGGCACAGATATTGACAGCACAGATAATCTCATAGCTGCACATAAGAGTATTGATGAGATGTGTGCTGAAATCGGTGCAGATTCTCTTGGTTTCCTAAGCATAGACGGTTTGCATAGAATTGCTGATGAATGTAAGATTGATTTCTGTGACGCTTGCTTCAGCGGAGATTATCCGATAGAGGCTTCAAGACAATCACACGAGGATAAGTATTCAAAGAAACTCTAAGCTAAAATTTGTTTGGTAAAATAATTAAAATATATTTTTCGGAGGTACAATATGAAAAGCTATAGTGACAGCTATAAGGCTGCAGGTGTTGATGTTACAGCAGGTTACAAGGCGGTTGAACTTATGAAGGCTCATGTCGCTAAGACAATGACTTCTGGTGTTCTTTCAGGAATAGGCGGCTTTGGCGGTCTTTTCGAGCTTGATGTTGAGAATATCAAAAAGCCTGTTCTTGTTTCCGGTACAGACGGTGTTGGCACAAAGCTGAAGATTGCTTTCCTTATGGATAAGCATGATACAGTTGGTATTGACTGTGTTGCTATGTGCGTAAACGATGTCATCTGCTGCGGTGCAAAGCCACAATTCTTCCTTGACTATATCGCAGTAGGTAAGAATGTTCCTGAGAAGGTTGCTTCAATCGTTTCTGGCGTTGCAGAAGGCTGTATTCAGAGTGGTTGTGCATTGATTGGCGGAGAAACTGCTGAAATGCCTGGTTTCTATCCAGTTGATGAATATGACCTTGCTGGTTTCTCTGTTGGTGTTGTAGATAAGGACAAGATTCTTGACCCATCAACACAAAAAGCCGGAGATGTAATGATTGGTATTAAATCAAGCGGTGTTCACTCAAACGGCTTTTCACTTGTCCGTAAGGTATTCTATGTAAATGAGGAAACTCTTTCTACATATTATGATGAGCTTGGTGCAACTCTTGGCGAAACACTTCTTACACCTACTAAGATTTATGTTAAGGCTGTTCAGTCTTTGCTTGACGCAGTTAAGGTTAAATCTATTTCTCATATCACTGGCGGCGGCTTCTATGAGAATATTCCTCGTTCACTTCCAAAGGGACTTTCTGCTAAGATTGCAAGAGCTGATGTACAGGTTCTTCCAATATTCGATTTGATTGCTAAGGTTGGTAACATTCCTGAGCACGATATGTTCAACACATTTAATATGGGTGTTGGTATGACAGTTGTAGTAGACAAGGCTGATGCAGATAAGGCTATCGCAGCAATCAAGGCAGCAGGCGAAGAAGCTTATGTTCTTGGTGAGCTTGTTGAAAGTGACGAGGGCGTTATCATCTGCTAATTTTCGGGAGAGTATAATATGAAAAATATAGTTGTTCTCGTTTCGGGCGGAGGTACTAATCTTCAGGCTTTGATAGACGCACAGGAGAGCGGAATAATCAAGGGTGGCAAGATTACTTGCGTTATCGCATCGCAAGAGGGGGCTTATGCCCTTGAAAGAGCAAAAAAGCATAACATCAAGGGAATAGTTTGCCCGAGAAAGGAATATCCTGATTCCGTTTCTTATAGCAAGGAGATTTTAAGACTTCTTCAAGAAGAAAAGGCTGATTTGATTGTTTATGCTGGCTTTATGATTATTCTTGATGAGATGGTTTCTCGTGCATATCCCAATAGAATAATGAATGTTCACCCCGCACTTATTCCGTCATTCTGCGGAAAGGGTTTTTATGGACTTAGAGTTCACGAAGCTGCACTTGAAAAGGGCGTTAAGGTTACAGGTGCGACAGTTCATTTTGCAAATGAGGTATGCGATGGTGGACCTATCATTTTGCAAAAGGCTGTTGATGTTCTTGAGGACGATACACCTGAAACACTTCAACGCAGAGTTATGGAACAGTGTGAGTGGAAGATTCTTCCAGAGGCAGTATCACTTTTCTGTCAGGATAGACTTGAAGTTGTAGACGGAAAAGTTCATATTCGTAGTAAGTAATGAAAAATGTGCTACTTAACGGGCGAACAAAGTTCGCCCCTACGATTTGTTAACTAACTTAATTTAAGACAGTTAAAAGTTTCGCTCAAGCCTTTTTAAAGCGGCGAGCCGCCGCCCCCAAGACGCGTAGTCGGTTTTGCAAGCAAAACCTCGATATTCTAAACCGACTTTTATTCACGCGGAGGAAGTAATTACCAAATGGGTGAAAAAGCATAAAATAGTAAACGAAAGGAAGTCGAAAATGATAGATATTAAAGAAGAATTAAGCGGAAACACATATCCTGGCAGAGGAATTATTATAGGAAAAAGTGATGATGGCGAGAAAATAGTTATCGGCTATTTCATTATGGGCAGAAGCGAAAACAGCCGTAACAGAATTTTTGTTGCTGAGGGTGCAGACCTTAAAACAAAGGCTTTCGATGAATCAAAGCTTCAAGACCCATCTTTGATTATCTATGCACCAGTAAGAGAAATCGGTGAAACAACAGTTGTCACAAACGGCGACCAGACGGATACTGTTCGTGATTTTATTCTTGAGGGAAAATCCTTTGAGGACGCTCTAAGAACTCGTACATTCGAGCCAGACCCGCCGAATTTTACACCGAGAATTTCGGGTATCGTAAATCGTCACAACGGAACATTCTCATATAAAATGTCTATTCTCAAAAGTGATAACAACAGGGAAGAAGCTGTACTCAGATTTTTCTATGAGTATGCAGAGCCTATTTCTGGCGAGGGACATTTTATCCACACATATGAGCATGACGGCAATCCTATTCCGTCATTCAAGGGTGAGCCAAAGCGTATAAAGCTTTCAGGTGATATTGACGAATTTACAAAGCAGGTTTGGGAAAGCCTTAATCCTGATAATAAGGTTTCATTCTTTGCAAGATATATTGACATCAAAACAGGCAAGACTGAATCCCGTATCGTAAACAAAAATTCATAATAAAAGGAATGAACAGAATGAACGAATTAGAACTCAAATATGGTTGTAACCCTAATCAGAAGCCATCAAGAATTTTTATGGAAAATGGAGCAGATTTACCTATCGAGGTTCTCAATGGTAAGCCTGGTTATATCAACTTCCTTGATGCTTTCAATAGCTGGCAGTTGGTTTCAGAGCTTAAAGCAGCAACAGGACTTCCAGCAGCAGCGTCTTTTAAGCATGTAAGCCCAGCTGGTGCAGCCGTTGCAACAGAACTTTCTGATACTCTCAAGAAGATTTATTTTGTTGACGATTTAGAGCTTTCTCCTATTGCAAGTGCATATGCAAAGGCTCGTGGTGCGGACAGAATGTCCTCATACGGTGACTGGGCGGCTCTTTCTGATGTCTGCGACAAGGAAACAGCTTTAATTCTCAAGCGTGAAGTTTCTGACGGTATCATTGCCCCTGGATATACAGATGAAGCACTTGAAATCCTCAAGAGCAAGAGAAGAGGAACATATAATATAGTTAAGATTGACCCTAACTATGTTCCAGCAGCTATTGAACATAAGCAGGTTTATGGTATTACTTTTGAGCAAGGCAGAAACAGCCTCAAGATTGACGAGGAGTTGCTCAAGAACTTCCCAACAGACAACAAGACTTTCACTGATGAGGCAAAGCGTGATTTGATTATTGCTTTGATTACACTTAAGTATACACAGTCCAATTCTGTTTGTTATGCAAAGGACGGACAGGCTATCGGTGTTGGTGCAGGTCAGCAGTCAAGAATCCATTGCACAAGACTTGCAGGAAACAAGGCTGATATATGGTATCTCCGCCAGAATCCAAAGGTTATGGCACTTCCATTCAAGGAGGATATTCGCCGTCCTGACCGTGACAACACTATTGATGTTTATATTTCTGATGATTACGAAGATGTTCTTGCGGACGGTATCTGGGAACAGTTCTTCACAGAAAAGCCAGAACCACTTACTCGTGAGGAGAAAAAGGAATGGCTCAAAACATTCAGTGGAGTATCTCTTGGTTCAGACGCATTCTTCCCATTCGGTGACAATATTGAAAGAGCTCACAGGAGTGGTGTAGAATTTATTGCACAGCCAGGTGGTTCTATTCGTGATGATAATGTTATTGAGGTTTGTAATAAGTACAATATCGCAATGGCATTTACAGGAATCAGACTTTTCCATCACTAATAAAAACCTTAACTTCATAGAAAAGAGGTATATAAAATGGATATACTTATGCTTGGAAGCGGTGGCAGAGAACACGCACTTATCAAGAAATTAAAGGAAAGTCCTAAAGCAGGAAAAATTTATTGTGCCCCAGGTAATGGCGGTATTTCGAAGGACGCTGAGTGTGTTAATATCAGCGTTATGGATAAAGAGAGTATAATTGCTTTCGCTAAGGAAAAGAATATAGACCTTGTTTTTGTTGCACCTGACGACCCGCTTGCGGCAGGTGTTGTTGATGCCCTTAACGATGCAGGAATCAGAGCTTTCGGTCCTGTTGCAAAGGCTGCTGAAATCGAGAGCAGTAAGGTTTTTTCTAAGAACCTTATGAAAAAATATAACATTCCAACGGCTGGTTACGAGGTTTTCTCTGACCCTGAAAAGGCTATTGCATACATCGAGGAACAGAATAAGTTCCCAACAGTTATAAAGGCTGATGGACTTGCTCTTGGTAAGGGTGTTATCATTGCACAAAGCCTTGAAGAAGCTAAGGACGCAGTTAAGGAAATTATGGAAGATAAGAAATTTGGCGAATCTGGCAACAATGTTGTTATCGAGGAGTTTCTTACAGGCCCTGAGGTTTCTGTTCTTGCATTTACTGACGGCAAGACACTCAAGCCTATGATTTCCTCTATGGACCATAAGCGTGCATTAGACGGTGACAAGGGACTTAACACAGGCGGTATGGGAACAATCAGCCCTAACCCTTATTATACAGATGATATGGCAGAAGTTTGTATGAAGACAATCTTTATGCCAACTGTTGAGGCTATGAACAAAGAGGGCAGACCTTTCAAGGGTTGTCTTTACTTTGGACTTATGCTCACACCAGATGGTCCTAAGGTTATCGAATACAATTCTCGTTTCGGCGACCCTGAGGCACAGGTTGTCCTTACACTTCTTGATAGCGATTTGGTCGATATTGTCAATGCTGTTATTGATGAAAAGCTTGACCAAGTAGACATCAAATGGTCAAAGGATAATGCTGCTTGCATAGTTATGGCAAGTGGTGGCTATCCTGAGGCATATAAGAAGGGTATCGAGATGGACGGCTTTGATGAAAACGGTCAGGTTGACGGTGCAGTTGTTTTCCACGCAGGAACTAAGTTTGAGAACGGAAAGTTCTATACAAACGGCGGTAGAGTAATCGGTGTTACTGCAAAGGGAGAAACTCTTGAGAAAGCCCTTGATAACGCTTATGCGGCTGTTGAGAAAATCAGCTTTGACGGTGCTCATTACAGAAAAGATATAGGCAGAACAAGAAAGTAATTGTTTGGGTTCTAAAATATGACATAAATTCAGCCCTCGACTGTGAGATAATAAACACAGTCGGGGGTGATTTTTTTGCATAGGGTTATATACATAGACATACTGTTTTGCGTAAATTTCATTATCGACTTTATGCTGTTGTTGTCGGTAAGAAAATTTCTTTCGCTAAAGGCAAGATACCGAAGAATGGTTTTAGGAGGCTTGGTTGGAGCGACTTCGTCCTTTGTAATATTTCTACCGCCGATGAATGAATTTTTAAGTCTTATAATTCGTCTTGTGACGGCTTTTGCGGTGGTTTTTGCAACATTTTTTCCGACAAGCAGAAAATCCTTTTTGAAAGCAGTATCAGCATATTTTCTTATAACTTTTTGTTTCTGCGGAGCTTGTATTGCTTTTTTTATGCTGTTTTCGCCACCTGTCGCTATAAGGAATGGTGCTGTTTATATAGATATTTCACCGATTATGCTTGTAGGGATAATTTTAGCCTGTTACATAATTATTCGTATTATTTGCAGAGTGAGTGGTCGTTCTTTAGCAAGTCAGGAAATTTGTTGGCTTGTGGTTGAGAATAATGAAAAAAGTGTTAAGCTTATCGCTAAGACAGACACAGGGAATATGCTGAAAGAACCATTCTCAAATTTACCTGTTATAGTCGCAGAAAGAGAAAAGCTTGAAGTAGTTTTGCCAAGTGAGATTTCTGATTATCTTGCAAAGACTGTTTCTGTTAGTGATACTTCTTGTGATTATGTAAGTGGTATAAGATTTGTTCCATATAATAGCGTAGGTGGAGAGGGTTTATTACCAGCGTTTAAGCCTGATTCTATAAAAATTATTTTAAACGGAAAAAATATAGAGTCAGAGGCATATATAGCGGTAACAAGCAGAAGGTTATCAGAGAGTTTTTCTGCAATAATTCCATCAGAAATTATATTAAATTAGAGGAGGAAAACAGTATGAACATTTTTCAAAAAATTATATGTATAATCAGATTTAAGTTGCTAAAGCATAGGCTTTCAAAATTTGGTGAGGTTCATTACATAAATGGTTCAGAAACACTTCCTGCACCTCTTAAAAAGAATGAGGAAGAGCTTGTAATGAAAAAATTAGCCGAGGGTGACGAATCGGCAAGAGAAACTTTGATTACACATAATTTAAGGCTTGTAGTTTATATTGCAAAAAAGTTTGAATCAAAATCAGCAAGCGTAGAGGATTTAATTTCTATCGGAACGATAGGTCTTATAAAGGCAGTGAGAACCTTTAATCCCGAAAAAAATATTAAGCTTGCAACCTATGCTTCTCGTTGTATTGAAAACGAAATTCTTATGTTTCTAAGAAAAAGCTCACAGCAAAAAAACGAAATTTCCATAGATGAACCACTTAATGTTGATTGGGACGGCAACGAGCTTCTTATTTCAGATATATTGAGTTGTGATGAGGATAGCGTAAACTGTAATATTGAGCGTGAATCTGAACACAAGCTATTGCTTAAAGCAGTAAGCAGGCTTTCTGGCAGAGAACGAGAAATTATGGAGCTTCGTTTTGGTTTAAATGGTAAGTGCGAGCATACTCAAAAACAAGTTGCAGATAAGCTGAAAATTTCTCAGTCCTATATATCAAGGCTTGAAAAAAAGATAATTTCAAGGTTGAAAAAAGATTTAGAAATGTCAAATTTTATATAACAATATGGGCTTTGGTTTTTGCCAAGGCTCTTTTTATTTTCATTAATGGTGCTTTAATTACTCATAATTTACGAATTGTTCTTTTTTTTTGTATTGACACACAAATTTATGAATGATATTATAAAAACATAGATTTCTAAAATTTTTGTTGAAATATGCAATAAATGAAATGAGGTTATTTATTTGATAAAAAAATCACTTGCACTAATTATGGCAGCAATGATTGCTATGTCGTTTACAGCTTGTAATAATGGCTCTGATGGAGAATCTTCTGCTGAATCCACTAATACATCATCTTCCGCAGAAAGTAGTGTTGTATCAGAAACAGAATCAAAGACTACATCAAATTCAGAATCGAGTACTACATCATCAGAAACAAGCCAATCTACTAAGTATTCAATTTCAGATTTGAAAATTCCAAGCGGTTGTGGACCACTCTTAAAGCCAGCTCTGCAGGAATTTATGAATACTATGGATTCAGAAAAATATCTTATAAAGTATGCTGTTGAATATCTTACAGAATCTACAAATGGTAAGGTCGTTAAGGGTACAAATACTGTTAAGAGAAGTGGCAATAAGATATCTTCATTTATGGACGCAGAAGACTATGATACAAATCTCCAAATTGTTAAAGATAATAAGGTCTATGAAGTTGATGATAGTAAAAAGACAGTAACATGGGCAAATGTAGAAGATAATCTTGTTGATAATTTTACAGTTTATACTGCAAATATTTTCTATATTAGCTCACTTGAACTTTGCGGAAGTGGCAAGGAAACAATAAATGGCACAGAGTATGACTATGAAGAATATAAAGAGCCTGAAAGTAACTCATCTGCAAGTGAATCTTCTGCTGAATCATCAGGAGAAAAAAAGGTTGAAAGAGCAAGATATTATTTTGATAGCAATGGAAAGTTAGCAGGCTTAAAGCATACGCAGAACAATTATTACTATACAACAATGATTATTGAGCTTAGTCAAAATGTAAGTGATGCCGATTTTGAATATCCATCAGATTATACACTTACAGAAAGAAGTGAGCTTTCTGAGGATTCAGCTGCTTCTTCAACAGCGTCTTCAACTTCATCAAACTAAAGAAAGTAGGAGTAATAAAATGAAAAGATTTTTTGCAATTATATTATCAGCACTTATACTAACTTCTTTTGCTGCTTGTAATAATGATTCTGGTACAGAAACAAACGCTTCTAAAGTAGAAAGTGGAATATCAAGCTCTGCATCAGATAGTGAAAGCAGGAGTTCTTCAAGTTCAGAAAGTAAGACTTCTTCTGAAACTAATAGCGGTTCTTCAAAGTCAGAGAGTACATCTTCAGGCAGTAATTCATCTGAAACAACATCTTCTTCAGAAATTTCTGATACAAATAAGCTTTCAAATGCAGCTATGGCAAAAAATGCAGGAGCTTTGCTCAAAGATGGCTTACATAATTTCTTTGTAGAGCTTGATGAAGATAAGTATCGCCTTGAAATTGATATGTTTGCTACAGCATCAAATTCATCAAAGGTTGTTATAATAACTCGTGACGGAAATAATATTTCTGCGGCAACAGGTGATTCTAAGGATAACCTTAGTAAGTCTATTGTTAAAGATGACAAGGGATATGTTATTGATGATACAAAAAAGACTATAACTTGGTCTAAGTTTGAGAAAGGCTATGCAGAGAACTATACAGAATATCTTGCAAAGCTTTTCTATATTACTAATATAGAAATGCTCAAGAGCGGAAAAGAAAAATTTGGTGACAAGGAAATGGACTATGAAGAGTATAAAATCATAGTAAATGAATCGTCTTCCGCTTCATCAGAATCTTCAAAAGTCGAAGAACAGCATGTAAAATATTATTTCGATAACAAGGAATTTAAGGGAATGAAAATCATTAATGGTAATGATTACTATGCCCTTAGAATTGTTTCTATGACACACGAAATTCCTGATGGAGAATTTGATTATCCATCAGATTACAAGCTTATTCAGGCAGAAGAATATTCTTATGCAGTAGATGGTTCTTCAAGTGCAGAATCAAGCAAGGCTTCAACAAGTTCAAAATCTTAATAAATTAAATAAATCCTCTTGCTGAAAAGCAGGGGGATTTTTTCTACCCTTCTGTGCTTTGAAAAGGCTTGAGCGAAGCTTTAGATTTTATTGAGTTATATCAAAAAGACTTGAATTAAATCTGAATATATCATAAAATAATAATAAAGTTTATAAATCGGAGGAAAACTTGTGAGAATTGGTGCATCAACAGCTTGTTTATATCCTATGGAAACAGAAAAAGCCGTAGCTACACTTATAGAAAACGGATTTCGCATAATAGAAATTTTCTTTAACTCATTTTCTGAGCTTGAGCCTGAATATCTTGAAAAGCTTAACGAATATATTTTGAAAAAAAATTGTGAGGTTGTGTCTATACACCCATTTTTATCGGGAATGGAGCCATTTCTATTTTTCTCAAACTATGAACGAAGATTTTATGATACTGTAGATTTTTACGAGAAATTTTATAGGGGAGCTCAGATTTTAGGGGCAAAAAAGCTTATACTTCATGGTGGAGTTTTTCCAGATAGATATAATCTTTCTGATGAAGAATATTGCAAACGCTTTGATATTATTGCGAAAAGGGGAAGAAAATTTGGGGTAGAAACTTTGCACGAAAATGTAAATAAGTTTCGTGCATCATCACCGGATTTTATAAAAACCATGAGAAAGATTATTCCAGATAGTGCAAAATTTACACTTGATTTAAAACAGGCAGTGCGTTCTGGATATAGTCCTTTTGAAATTTTAGATTCAATGGGAAATAGCTTGAAACATATTCATATCAATGACCATACTAACGGAAAAGATTGCTTGCTCCCATTTTATGGGGATTTTAATTATAAGGAGTTTTTTTCAGAATGCAGAAAAATAAGCTATGACGGAGATGTGATTATTGAAATTTATAAAAATAACTTTGATGATGTTTCAGAACTTATGAGGAGTGCAGAAAAGCTTTCTAAACTTCTTTGAGAGAATAAATAATTTAATAATAAATTAGTTTTGTAGTTAAAATTAAAAAATATTCTAAAATATATTAAAATTATTCAAAAGTGCTTGAAATTATTGATAAAATATGGTAAAATTTATGATGCTTAAATCGTTTTAAAAACTTTATTGTTAGGAGGATACCAATATGTTAAAGCATATTGTTTTTTGGAAAATCAAAGACAATGAAGATAAAGAAAAGAATATGGAACAAATGGTCAAAATGCTCTATTCTTTGGATGGGAGAATTAAAGGTCTTGAGTCTGTTGAGCTTGGCTATAATTTAGATTTTACTTCTGAATATGATGTTGTTCTATGCGCTGTTCTGAAATCTCCAGGAGCTTTGAAATTCTATCAGAATCACCCAGACCATGTTAAATGCAAAAAATTTATTTCAACTATTGCAGAAAAGAGAGTGGCTTTCGATTTCGTACCTGAAGACCCTGATTTCCTTGATATATCACCAGATATACTTGATTTCGATGAAAAGAAAGAGTCTAAAATAAGTTCACCTGAACCAATAGTACTTGTTACAAATATCGAAAAACCTAAGATTGGTGAGCCACCTATTGAAAAAGTAAAATCTCCTGCTGAAAAAATTGAAGATGCAAAGCCAGCAGAAGCTTTTGCTGAAAAGGCAGAGCAGAGCAAAACATCAGAAAAATCAAAAGCTGCTGATAAGAAATTACAGATAGATGTTTCTGATATTCAAACCGCTTCGGACGAATATCAGAGCCTCGTAAGACCAGTTATTCCTGGTATAAATGCTCCAATTGATTTTGTTCCAACAGAAGAACCCGAACCAGATTATAATATTATTCCTGATTTTATACAGAAGTCTATTAAAGAGGCTCAGGAAGATTATGATGTATTAGAAGCTATTGTTGATGAAGAAGACCCATATGGTTTTGAAGTTGCAAGTGAGCCTGAAAAGCCAGTCGAGGTTGAAAAGCCAGTCGAGGTTGAAAAGCCAGTCGAGGTTGAAAAGCCAGTCGAGGTTGAGAAGCCGGTCGAGGTTGAGAAGCCGGTCGAGGTTGAAAAGCCAGTCAAGGTTGAGAAGCCAGTCGAAGTTGAGAAGCCAATCAAGGTCGAAAAGCCAGTTGAAACTGCACCTACGCCTGTTGCACCAAAGTCTAAAGTAAACGAATCTGATATTCCTCCTATACCTGTAAAACATGGAAAATCACGCCTTTTTGAAAATAAAAACGAAGAAGAAACTCCGCAAGAAGTCGATATGAGCAATAAATGGCGTTGCCCATCATGTGGCCGTTTAAATGCTAACTATGTTGGTACTTGTGGTTGCGGTACATCTAAGCCGTTAAATGATTTTATTTCAGATGATAATACTGAACAAAATCAAGTACAAGAAGAAACACCTTCAAATGCTTGGAGATGTCCTGAATGTGGTGCTTTACACGCTAATTTCATAACTGATTGCAAATGTGGATATATTAAACCAGATGGATTTACAGTAAATCCAATTACAGGCGGTTTAAGTTCTGATGATTCAAATAGTCTTCCTCCATTTGCTCCAATGAAAGCTTCAGATATTGCATCAACTCCTCAAAAAGAAATTGGTACAGATATGCCAAAACCTATACCTATGGAAGTTTCTTCTATGAATAAGGAAGAGGCTAGTGGTTTGAGGTTTGGCGAACATAAGTTAGGCTTTGGTAAACCTGCTTCAAGAGCATCTAAAAATTCAGAACTAACATCACCTCAAGCACCGGTTAAGGATCCAACGCCACCTTCAGCACCAGTTAAGGCTCCAACGCCACCTTCAGCACCAGTTAAGGCTCCAACGCCACCTCCAGCACCAGTTAAGACACCAACACCACCTCCAGCACCAGTTAAGGCACCAACGCCACCTCCGGCACCAGTTAAGGCTCCAACACCACCTCCGGCAAAACCAGAAAAGAAGTCATTCTTCGGACGCAAGAAGAAAGAGAAAGAAAAGGAAAAAAAGCAAGAATTTGATATGACTAAGTTTTGGAAATGCCCAAAATGTGGAAAATATAACCATAATTATGTTGGTACTTGTGGTTGTGGCGAAGCAAAGCCATTTGATTTTGATTTCGGGGAAATCAAGGAAGATGATAAATCCTTTATTCCTAAGTCAAATGCATGGAAATGCCCACAGTGCGGAAAGCTTAACAATAATTTTGTTTCAGTTTGCCACTGTGGATATAGCAATCCTGATATAGCTGAATAATAAAATGTACTTATAAATTAAGACAGCATAAATCGTTTTTTGGACGAGTTATGCTGTCTTTTTAATCTTTTCTTTTTTTGATTTTTGCAAGAGGATTGCTTTCAGCCGCTTTTTCCATTTGAGTACTTGAAAGATGTGTGTAGATTTCGGTAGTGCTAAGACTTTCATGACCAAGAATATCTTTGAGTATTCTTATATCAACATTTCCGTGCTGATACATCAGCGTAGCAGCAGTGTGCCTTAATTTGTGAACAGAATATCCAGTAGAGCCATTTGGAGATGTGAGACCGATTTCGGAAAGATATTTTTTGACAAGCCATTGAACAGTTTTAGGACTTATTCTGTTTCCATTTCTGCTGATGAAAAGAGCATTTTTATCTTTAGATGATTTGATACTTCCGTTAGGTCGAAGGGGAAGATAGTCCTTAATTGCAGATATGCAGGCTTCATTAAGATATACTATTCTTTCCTTGCTGCCCTTGCCAAAAAGCCTTAAGGTTTTTTCTTCATAGTTTATGTCAGTAAGATTTATTCCGACAAGTTCTGAAAGACGCATACCACAATTCAAGAATAGTGTCAGTATGCAATAATCACGCTCTTTGTACTTTCCATCGATGGTATTAAGTAGTTCTATACTTTGCTCTAAAGAGAGAAACTTAGGCAATTTTTTTGATAGCTTTGGTGTATCAAGTCCCTTTGAGGGGTCGTAGTCAATTAAATTAAGCTTTTGATATAAAAAGTTAAAAAAAACTCTTATTGCACAAGATTTTCTTGCACGAGCTGCTGCTCCGTTATTTCGTGTACTTATACAATAGTTCATAAAATAGCTTATATCATTAAAGCTGATTGTCTTTATAAAATCAAGGTCTATGTCATCTATTGCGATTTTTTCTTCTTCGATATTTTCATCAACAATTCCCTTATGTTTTTTCATATATCTGAAAAATGTACGCAAACTAATAAAGTATTCATTAACTGTATTTTCTGAACGACCTTTTACATTTTGCATATAGCTGAGAAATTGCTGTAAAAGTTCAAAGGATTCGTCAAGATATTGTTTTTTCATAAGTTCACCCCATAAAAGTTATTATTTTAATTATAACATAATGATTTTATAAATTCAAAGTTTCGACAGTTCGATGTCAAAAAAATATTGAAAAAATTGTGCTAAATTGCATATTTTTTATTAACAAATCCTTGAAAAATATATAAATTTTTGATATAATGAGTTTATACGATTTTTTAAGCTATTATATATTTGATTACGAGGAGATTTAATGAAACGATTTAAAATTATTTTAGTAGCATTAGTTGCAGCAACTATGATTCAGGCAGTGCCTATAACTGCAAATGCAAAAACAAACAATGATACTTCAAAATCAATAGTTACACAAAATACTGTATCAGATAAAACTATAAAAATTATTGATATTCAAATCGAAGCCAAAAACGGTTCAGATATTACAGCTAAAGTTCAGCAGGCACTTGATGTTGCAAGAGATTTTGCAATGGATAGTGTTCCGTATAGAATTATTATCCCTAAGGGTACTTATACTATCTCCTCTGCACTTGAAATTTATAGTAATACACAAATCTGTGCTGAGGGCGCTCATATAATCAAGCAAAGCTTTTCGGGTGGTATGCTGAGAACAGCCTTTCCAAAAGGTGAAAATAAGTTATATGGATATTCAGGATATAAGAATATTAAAATTGTTGGTGGAATATGGGACGGAAATGCAGAAAGCCAAAAATATGGCGAAGGAAAATGCAAGGTATTTTCAAGCTTTAGGTTTGCACACGCTACAAATATAACTCTCGAAAATCTTTCCATAACTAATAATGTTGGTTCACATCATCTTGAACTTGGTGGTATTGATGGTGCTACAATCACAGGTTGTACCTTTGAAGGTTATAAAGATGGTGGTATTTCTGGTGGAAAAGAGGCTATTCAGCTTGATGTTATGTATAGCCCGGAAGTTTTCGTAGGTTATCCGGCTTTTGATGATACACCTTGCATAAATGTAAAAATATCGAATAATACTTTTAAAAATGTAAATAGAGGTGTTGGAAATCATACAGCTGTAAATGGAGTGTATTTTGAAAATGTAGAAGTGACAAATAATATCTTTGAAAATATTACTCAGCAGTCAATTCTTGCATTAAATTGGAAAGATTGCAATATTTCAAATAATATTATGAGGAATGTGGGTTCTGGTGTTGATTTTAAATATATGGAGCCAACTCTATATAATAATCCAAAGGTTGGCAGTACAAATATAGATTCACAGTCAAAATCTACTATTTCAAATAATATAATCTCAATAAGCTCAAGTGCAAATGAAAATCTTCCATATATTTTTGGTATTCGTGCTTGGGGTACAACTATTAATGAAGCTAATAATTCAAACTCAATTTTAGAAGGAAATTATTTTGTTGAGGGTGTGGATATTTTAAATAATACTATTACAGCACTTGGTAGAATAGACGCTGGAATTTCTGGAAAGCTTATGAACGATAGCAAAATCTATAACAATATAGTAGATTTTTCAAATTCTAAAGGCAATGAAAACAGCAGAGGCATTTATCTAAGGCAAAGCAATAATAATACAATAGAAAATAATACTTGCCATCAGATTAATGGTACTGGTGGAAATGGTATACATCTTTCAGCAAGTGATAAAAATATTATAAAAACTAATACTATTACTGATTGTACAGGCAATGGCATCTCACTTAATACCTATTCAAATGAAAATCAGATTATAGGTGGCAACGTTCTTGGAAATTCTGTGAATGGAATTTCATTGAATTCAAGCAGTGCAAATACTGTAAAGAATATAAGTGACGTTAAGGGCAACGGAAATTACGGAATTATAATAAGCAATTCCTCAAGTAGCAATAAAGTTATAGGAGTAAAAGTAGACTCGAATAAAAAGAGTGGAATAGCTGTGAGCGGTTCAAGCTCAAGTAATACACTTACAAATAATGTTTCTAAAAACAATGGCGGAAACGGTGTTTTGATTTATAACTCTGCTAATAATATCGTAAGCTCATCTTCTTTCTCAGCTAATAAGAATTATGGACTTACAATTTCAGGCAATAGTAGGTCGAATAAAGCAACTTTATGTAATTCAAATAATAATAAAAAAGGACAGGCTGTTATTACAGGTAAATCAAGCAACAATAATGTTGATGTAATAAAGACAGACAATAAAGCAAAAGGAACATTGCCAAGTATTCCGCAAGGTGTTAAGCTTGGAGGTCGTACATCTACTAAAATAAAACTTCAATGGAGTAAAAGTGAAAATGCAAGCGGATATTATGTATACCGAAAAGACAATAACGGCATTTATAAAAAGATAAAGACTATTGAGGGAAATTCTATACTTTCTTTCATAGATAGCGGACTTACTCCAAATAAAAGCTATTCTTATAGAATTACTGCCTATTATAAATCAAATGGCAATGTTATAAACTCAAGCTATTCTAAAACTGTAAGCTATACTACACTTTTAAAAGCAACAGATAAGTTTACTGGAACACCTACAAAAAATACCATAACTCTTAAATGGAATAAGGTTTCTGGTGCTACTGGATACTATGTATATAGATATGACGCAAAATCAAATAGCTATAAAACCCTTATAACATTTAATAATGAAAATAGTATTTCAGTAAGAGTTACAGGTCTTAACCCAAATACAAAATATACTTATAAAGTTATGGCATTTAAGAAAACAAATAGTGGTACTTTAAAGGGAGATATTTCAAAAGCTTTGTCTGTTACAACTAAAAAATAAGCAGAAAAAATCTATTGACAAAGCATTTTTAAAGTGCTATATTAGCATTAGAAATCAAATAGATTAAATGTAATGATAAGGAAGCGTTTTTCAAATACGGTTTCAAAAGAGAGCAGAGGTCATCGGCTGAAAGCCTTTGCAGAAACTATGATTAACGACACCGCCTTTGAACATTACTGCGAAATAAGCAGTAACGCCTGCCTGCGTTATGGACATTAACGAGATGACGGATTTTTATTATATTATCCGTTAAGCTTGGGTGGAACCACGGTGAAAATTCCCCGTCCCAGTGTATCCTTAGTGATGCTTTGGGGCGGTTTTTATTTTGTCTGTTTGGTAAATTCTATTTTAATAAGGAGCTGTTGAAAAATGATTAAGGTAACGCTTAAAGACGGAATTGTTAAAGAGTATGAGAGCGGAACAACAGTTGCAGAGGTTGCAAAGTCACTTGGTGCAGGACTTTATAAGTCTATGTGTGCCTGTAAGATTAATGGCAATGTCTGCGATGTAAGAACTCCACTTACAGAGGATTGTGAGCTTGCTATCCTCACTTTTGATAATGTTGATGGTAAAAAGGCTTTCTGGCATACTACATCTCATATTCTTGCTCAGGCTGTTAAGAGATTATATCCTGAGGCAAAGTTTGCTATTGGCCCTGCGATTGACACAGGCTTTTATTATGATTTCGATGTAGAAAAACCATTCTCTCCTGAGGACTTAGAAAAGATTACAGCGGAGATGAAGAAAATCGTTAAGGAAGGACTTGAGCTTGAAAAGTTTGAGCTTTCTCCTGATGAGGCTGTTAAACTTCTTGAGGAAAAAGATGAGCCATATAAGGTTGAGCTTTGCAAGGAACACGCAGATAAGGGAGAGCCAATCAGCTTTTATAAGCAGGGCGAATTTATAGACCTTTGTGCAGGTCCTCACCTTATGTCTGTTGCTCCTGTAAAGGCTATTAAACTCACAGCCTGTACTGGCGCATACTGGCGTGGAAACCAAAATAATCGCCAGCTTTGCAGAGTTTATGGTGTTTCTTTCCCTAAGGCATCTATGCTTGAGGAACATCTCAAGATGCTTGAGGAGGCTAAGGAGCGTGACCACAACAAGATAGGCAGAGAGCTTGAGTACTTCACAACTGTTGACTATGTAGGTCAGGGACTTCCTGTACTTCTTCCTAAGGGTGCAAGAGTTATCCAGTTACTTCAGAGATGGGTTGAAGATGTTGAGCAATCAAAGGGCTGCTTGTTGACAAAAACACCACTTCTCGCAAAGAGAGAGCTTTATAAGATTTCAGGACACTGGGACCACTATCTTGATGGTATGTTTGTTCTTGGTGACCCATATGACGAGGAGAAAGAGTGCTTTGCACTTCGTCCTATGACTTGCCCATTCCAGTATCAGGTATTCCTCAATAAACAGCGTTCTTACAGAGAACTTCCTATGAGATTGACAGAAACATCTACACTTTTCAGAAATGAAGCAAGTGGTGAAATGCACGGACTTATCAGAGTTCGTCAGTTTACAATCTCTGAGGGACACTATATTCTCCGTCCTGACCAGCTTGAGGAAGAATTTAAGAACTGTCTCGAGCTTGCAAAATATTTCCTCGATACAGTAGGTCTTCTTGAAAATTGCACATTCAGATTCTCTCAGTGGGACCCTGAAAATAAGAATAATAAGTATGAGGGTACAAAGGAGCAGTGGGAGGAATCTCAGGCAGTTATGAAGAAGATTCTTGACCATATCGGACTCGATTACGAAATTGGTATTGATGAGGCTGCATTCTATGGTCCTAAGCTTGATATTCAGTATAAGAATGTATTCGGCAAGGAAGACACAATCGTTACTATCCAGATTGATATGCTCGAGGCAGAAAGATTTGGAATGTACTATGTTGATAAGGACGGTCAAAAGAAGATTCCTTATATTATTCATAGAACTTCACTTGGCTGTTACGAAAGAACTCTTGCTTATATGCTTGAGCGTTTTAATGGTGTACTTCCACTCTGGCTTGCACCTGAGCAGATAAGACTTCTTCCTATCAAGTCAGCTCATAACGAATATGCACAATCTATCGCAGATAAGTTGACAGCACTTGGAATGAGAGTAACTGTTGATATTAGAGAAGAAAATATCGGCCCTAAGATTAAGAACGCAAGACTTGAGAGAATACCATATATTCTTGTTATCGGTGATAATGAGGTTGCTTCTAATACAGTTACAATTCGTTCAAGAAAAAGAGGCGAGATGCCTAATACTCCTGTTGATGAATTTATCCAAATGATCAAAACAGAGGTTGACACTAAAGAAAAATAATTTTTGAGTTATTTCTGTTTTTATAGTTGAATATTTATCTACATTTAGCACGGCTCGGATTTCGGGCTGTGCTTTTGTATTTGTAGGAATTGAATATTATTCCTGAAAATATCTCGATTATTGAAATAAAACAGTATAAAGTAGAAAAAGCTGTGTCTTTTTTGTACAATATTGCAATTTGAATTTTATTAGTTTATACTAAAAATCTTCAACTTAATGTAGCGTGATGCACGAATCAGATAGCATAAAATGTAAAGTTTTCTGTAAGTATTGACAAATTGAATGAAATCGTGTTTAATAATATTAAAGAAATTAAGAAACTATATCTTTTGAATTATAAATAAGATATCGTTATATTACAGAATGATATTATTTGATGAAAATTGTGCTTTTTATTATTAAAATTTCATCGAATTTATCGTGGTTTAAATTCAAAATTTTATTTTTAAGAAATTTAGGCAAAGAAAATATATAATTTGTGCTATATAACATTCAAACCTAACATATTAAACTTCCGTAGTGAAACCGATATTTTCTGAAGAATGACAGGTGGTGAATTTTATGCTGAATTTTGATGGAACAGCTATATCTATGGGTTACGCTATCGGAAAGATTCTTTATTTGAATAATTCAAAAAAGAGTATTCCAAAATATACAATAACAGATATAGAAAAAGAAATGGCAAGACTTACAGAAGCAAGAAATGCAGTTTATGACCAGCTAACCATTTTAAATGAACGAGCAAAGGAAAGCATCGGTGGTAAAAATGCTTTGATTTTCCAATTTCATCAGATGCTTCTGAACGATAATTCTCTTAGAGATTATTCAAAAAATATAATAATAAATGAACATATGAATTGCGAATATGCTGTGAAAAAAACATCAGAGCATTTTTATAACATCTTTGCCAATTTAGAAGATGATTATATGAGAGAGCGTGCAGATGATATTGTCGATTTATCTAACAAGCTTTTAAATACGCTTATGTCAGAAAATGAGATAAGCAAGGTTAATATAACAGAGCCTTTTATTATTGCTGCGAGAGAACTTTACCCGAGTGATACACTTTCTTTCACAAAAGAAAATATACTTGGTATTATTACATCTGTTGGTTCTTTTACTTCTCACGCATCTATTATATCAAGAATTTTGGGCATACCGTCTATCTCTAATACAAATGCCGTTTTAGAGCGTTTAAATGGCAGATATGCCATTCTTGATGGAGAAAAAGGAAAGCTTTTTGTTGACCCAACAGAGGGTATGCTTTCTCAGTATAGGTCTAAGAAGGAACGATATGAACAATATCATCAAATGCTCAATAGCCAGAAAAATCTTCCTACTGAAACAATAGACGGAAAGAAAATAGGACTTTTTGCAACAATCGGTTCAATAGACGGTGCTCAGGTTGCAATAGATAATGATGCAGAGGGAATAGGTTTTTTGAAAAGTGATTTTCTCTTTGCCGGAAGAGCGTCTTTGCCAAGTGAAGATGAGCAATTTATGGCATACAGAGCAATCTCTAAAACGATGGGAACAAAGGTTACTAACATATGCATGCTTGATATGCTTCCAGAGCAAGAGTGTAGCTACTTTAATATATCAAAGGAAAGTAATCCTGCTATGGGTATGCGTGGAATAAGACTTCTTCTTGAAAATCCAAGTGTGCTTAAAAAACAGTTAAGAGCTATATATAGAGCTTCAGCTTTTGGTAAGGTTTCTATATGTATTCCTATGGTATCATCTGCAAATGAAGTGCGTTCCTTTAAAAAGACGGCTAAAGAGGTTCGTGATGAATTAAAGAGAGAGGGCATAAATTATGACCCATCAACGCAGATAGGAATAATAGTAGAAACACCTGCGGCGGCAGTTATAAGCGATATTCTTGCCGAAATGGTAGATTTTATAAACATAGGTACTAATGATTTAACTCAATATACCTTGGCTGTTGACAGAAATAATGAGGATCTCATAAATTTCTACATAACAGCACATAAAGCGGTTTTAAGACTTATTAAGATGACCATACAAAATGCTCACAAGGCAGAAATTCCAGTTGGAATATGTGGTGACCTTGCTGCTGATAAGCGACTTACAGAAAAATTCTTGAGATATGGTGCAGATAGTTTTTCGATTATTCCAAGCAAAATACTTGAGATGCGTTCTGAAATAAGAAAAGTAGACCTTAATGAAAAGAAATCAAAATAAAGGTGATTAGATGGATTCAAAAGAGCGAGCATTGCTTGCTATTGAAGCTCTAAAAAAAGAATATCCTGATGCAATATGTTCACTTGTTTATACTGAACCTTTACAGCTTCTTATAGCTACAAGGCTTGCTGCACAATGTACAGATGCACGAGTAAATATGGTTACTCCAGCATTATTTGAACGCTTTAAAACAGCAGAGGATTTCGCAGAGGCTGATATATCAGAAGTGGAAAAGTATATTCATTCTTGCGGACTTTATAAGACTAAGGCAAGAGATATAGTTGCTATGTGTCAGATGCTTGTTTCGGATTTTGGTGGGGTAGTGCCTGATACAATCGAAAAGCTGATAAAGCTCCCTGGCGTAGGTAGAAAGACGGCAAACTTAGTTGTTGGGGATATTTTTGGAAAGCCTGCTGTGGTTGTTGATACTCATTGCATAAGGATAACCTCAAGACTTGGTTTTCATTCTATTAAAGATGCAAATAAGATAGAAAAGATATTGAGAGAGGTTCTTCCACCAGAAGAAAGCAATGATTTTTGTCATAGGCTCGTACTTCATGGCAGAGCTGTCTGTGACGCACGAAAACCAAAATGCGATGAATGTTGTATGAATGGCTTTTGCGAATATTACAGCCAAAATAAGGCGATTTAAAATATATAAATAAGCATTTGCAAGAGGATTATGTTTTTTCTTGCTCCTCTTGAAAAGCCAAAAAACATATGATATAATATGACCAAAAGAACCAAAATAGTCATATTTCAAGGAGGTTCAACCTTGGCTTTTACCGAATACGAAACAGAACAGCTCCGCAAGGCACTGCTGAAGGAAACAAGACACTGTGCGGTCACGCTGGGAATGAAGAAAACCTCTGTTGACCAGTTGACGAAGGCTGTAGGTATAGCAAAAGGCTCATTCTATAAATTTTATGAATCAAAGGAAATGCTGTTCTTCGCAGTTTTGGAGGGCATCCATTCCGAGCTTTACGGAGTGGCTGACCAAGCATTGAGCGAAACTGCCAGTCTGCCGACCTCAGAACGTGCGGCAAAGGCAATCCTTGCCGTATGCAAACGGCTGTCCGATACTGGCGACATGATTTTCATAGAAAACGATGCTAAGCTGCTTTTGCAGAGATTGCCAGAGGAAGTGAAAAAAGTGCATTATCACGATGACGAGACGCATATTCGCCAGCTTCTGGAGAAATATGACCTTGTGCCAAAGTGCGGTACTTCCTTGGCTGTCGCTACTGTATTTGGATTAATTCTCACAGTTTCGCACAAGGAGCAAATAGGAGAACTGTACCCTCAAGTGCTGGAAACGCTGGTAAACGGCACTTGTAGGGAATTATTTTAATAGACCAAAATGCCACAGAGATGTGGCATTTCAAAGACACACGAGTTAGCTAAATCTAACCCTATGTTTTGTATGTATTTGTTAGACAAATCTAACAAAAAAGGAATGATAGCGATGCTATAACACGAAAATTTCTGGAACAGAAATGTCAGTTTATACAACCGTTTCATGCGAAAGGATTGGGAGGCATAAGGCTCTATAATAAAAGTTGGGGGTAGAAAAAGAGCCTACAGATAAAAAGTAGAGAATATTTTACCAAAATCCGTATTTTACATATGTTTTCCAACAAAGATATCAATTCTACAATAAAACAAGCGACAGTTTAATTTTATGCCACTTGCAATTACACTTTATTCTATTTTTTCAGATTACGCAAACTATTGACATTGAGCTAAAATTTTTAAATAGAGCATATAAACAAAACCGCATTAACACTGATACCTCAGCATTAATGCGGTTTTGTTTTGGCAAATCACTCTAATTTGGATACAAGCTGCACCTCACAGCCTTACAAAAGCCTTTGAAACAAAGCGTTTTTCGGCTTCTTGCACACGATTATTATTCCTGCTCGACTTGATGACTTGCGCCATTCAGTTGGACTTTTTTGTTTTTGCAAAGGTTGGAGATTATTTCCCTTGTGATAGTGATACAGTAAAGCCAGAATATCTTGTCTGGGACGCAAGCATGGACGCAAATTTCAAGCAGATAGAACTTCTCACAAATCAGCTATATACAATATCTGAAATGGGTTCTGCTGTATTCGGAGATTTGACGAATAAGGCTGGTGATGTTCCAAGCGGTTCGGCTTTAAGACGATTGATGATGTCACCACTCGCCAAGGCTCGGAGAATCGCAAACCGCTTTGACCCGATACTCAAAAAGATTATATCAGCAAGTGCTGGAATCCTCGGAGTGGAAATTGCACCCGAAGAAATCACTATTACATGGCATGACGGCTTACCTGCCGACCCAGCAGAGGACGCTGAAATTATGTCAGTTCGTACAGGCGGAAAGGCTACATTATCGCAGTATACAGCGATTCAAAGGCTTGATGATATGTCTGCTGCTGATACAGATGCAGAGCTTGCTATGATACGCTCTGATGATATTGATTCAAGCGTTGGCTTAGAAGAACCTGCCCTTGAGCCTATCGAGGGTATCTGATGAGTACACAGAAAAAACTGATTGAAACATATCAGAAAGCACAGAAAAAGCTTGTTGAAATAATCCAGCGAAAACAGGCTCATGGTTCTGTAACATCATATGAAAGGTCACTTTTAAGACAAATTCAAAAGGAGCTTAAAAAGCTGAAAAAATCTTCAAAAGCACTTGTTGAACAGCTTGTAAAAGAAAACTACAAGACAGGCTTGCAAAGTCTGATTGATGACCTTATAAAAGATGATACAGCACCAAGATTGTTTAATATGTTCAGCGGACTTAACACAAGTCAGATTGAACTTATTACTCAAAATGCTAATATTGACTTAAACAAGGCAATTAACATTGTTGGTCGCAGAGTTCAGGACGCAGTCAGAAAAGCTGGTATTGAAGCGACCGCAGAGAAGCTCACAACAGGTCAGACAATCAGAGAAATGCAGAAGAATCTTCAGGATAAACTTAAACAGCAAAATCTGACAGCAGTAGAATATGCCAACGGTACGAAAATGCCGATTGAAAAATATGCTGAAACTGTTGCTCGCTCAACTACTGCAGAAACTCAAAATAAAGCTAAAGTCATACAAGGACAAGATTGGGGCTATGACCTTGTAAGATTTACGGAACACAGTCCTACTTGCGAGGTCTGCTCAATGTATCAGGGCAGAGTTTATGCTTTGACGAAAGAAGCTGCCAATGGCAAATACAAAGGCTCTAAAGGTCAGGAATTACATTTCCCCTATCTCTATGATACAGCTTTGATAAGTGGTTACAGTACAATACACCCAAACTGCCGTCACCGTCTGTCAGTATTGCCAGCAGGAGCTTATACTGCTGCTGAAATGGAGGATTTCTCTCGAAAAAGTATGCAGCCCTTTGAAGATATGCGGTCAGACCAAGAGCGTAAAGCGTATGCCAAGGAACAAGCAGTGAAGCGTAAACGGAACGAGAGCCGTAAACAGTATGAGAACATCAAGACTGTACTTCCAAATGATGCACCAAAAACATTTGCTGCTTTTGTTAAGATGAAGGCTGCAAAATCAGAGCGTTACAAAGAGCTTTTGAAAGATTATCGTACTGTAATTGGTATTGCAAAGGAGCAGGAAAGTGGTATAATAAATGATAGTAACAGTAATTATTATACAATTACCGATAAAGCTATAAATTCTGTTCCACTTGTAAAAGTTGATGGTTTTACAGATGAACAAAATTATTTACTTCAAGAAGCACATAAACAGTTGTTGCGAAAAGCTAAGACAGAGAAGCTTGGTGTAGAAATGTCAGCTGTATATGATATGAATATGAAGCAAATTGGTAAAACAAGAACAGAGCACAATGTAGGTCGTGTCGGAATTGATAATCCGAGCGAACCTTATATTGGAATACATAATCATGGTAGTGATGAGACCTTTAGTATATCCGATATTGAAGGTTTTATAAGAAGAAACAATATGAGAATGCTTACAGTTGTTGGAAATAAAGGCTCTCTTTATATTATCCAAAAAAGCGATAATTATGATGAAATTGGATTTTCAAGCTATTTGGTTAAGCAAAAACAAAAAAATATTTTTGAAGAATATTCTTTTGCTCAAATTATTAGCAATCAATCTATTATTAGTAATTTTTCGCAAGATAAAGTAGAACTTCTAAAAACTGTTATTAAACAGTTCTCTGCAGATACTTTAGAGGAGGCTAAGAATTATGGAATCAAATATTTCCAAATACAATCTGACTCAAGAGGAAATTGAGATGTATAGAAAATGTCTTGAAAAAGCAAAACCATATACACCAGAAGAGTTATATGAACTTGAACTGGATGGGGATTATGATTCCGATAGAATGGATGCAACTATGGCAAATAAAATTCTTAATGGTGTAGAATACTAAAAGCACAAAATTTATTAATCTTAGGAAGCACTCTTGCAATAAAAGCAAGGTGCTTTTATTTATACTCAAATTTAAGAAAGGAAACAATAATATGAATTTTGGAAAAGCATTAGAGGAATTGAAAAATGGAAAGAAAGTCGCTCGTAAGGGCTGTAACGGCAAGGGAATGTATATATTTAAGCACGAGGGCTTTGACACAAATGAGGCATCAAACATTACTGGTGACAAGCACAACTATGTACCGCCGTTCATATGTATGAAAACGGCAGCGAAAATGTGGCTTTTTGGCTGGCTCGCAAGTCAGAGTGATATGCTTGCGGAAGATTGGAAAATCATAAGATAAAAAATTCCCTATAATTGCCCTAAAATCGCATTTAATGATTAGAGGTAAAATTATCAGTCCTATAATTTCTAAACGCTCTTAAACGGCTTATAAACGAATTTAAACGCATATATAACACAGGCAATAAGCGTACCTGCACTTTTACGGTGCAGGACGCTTTTTTATATTGCAAATTTTTTAATGAAAGGAATTTTTACTATGAGTGAAACAAACACAAATGCTTCAATAGAAACCGAAGCAAAAGCAGAACCACAGACGGCAGAACCACCAAAGCAGACACAGGTTGACCAAAATGCAGAAAAACTCAGCACCTATGAAACAGCACTGAGAAAAATTTTTAAACTTGCTGACGGTGAGGAGCTTGGTGACATTGACGGCAAGCTGACAGAGTTTGAAGCGGAACACGAAAAACTTATTTCAGCAACAAAGGATAAGCTTATTACAGCAAGTCTTAATGCCCTTGATGGTTACAACACAAAACTACTTGCAAGGCTTATAGACAAAAGCAAGATTACAGTTGATGAAAACGGCAATATTACAGGACTTGAAGAAGCGGTAAAAGCTGTTTCAGACGAATTTCCTGCCGTAATTGTTAAAAAGGAATCTGCAAAGAAACCTTTTGTGCCGATTAATCCGGCACAGCAAGCATCAACATCACAAACAATGAATGACCTCATCAGAAGTCACAGATAAAAAAGGAGATTTTTATTATGGGAAACATTATTACAAGAACAGATGCAGAAGCTCTTATTCCGGTTGAATCAAGCAAAGAAATTATTCAGGCAGTACAGCACGAAAGTGCAGTTCTACAGCTTATGAAAAAGTTGCCTAATATGAGTTCAAAGCAGACTAAAATGCCGATTATGTCAGCACTTCCTGTCGCTGGATTTGTTAATGGCGATAATGGTCTAAAGCCTGTATCAAGTGCATCATGGGAAAACAAGTACATTACCGCAGAGGAAATTGCTGTAATTATTCCTATTCCTGAAGCAGTACTTGATGATGCTGAATATGACATTTGGGCAGAGCTTAAACCTTCGATTATTTCAGCATTTGGAAAGGTCATTGATGGTGCTGTGTTATTCTCGACCGAAAAGCCAACAAGCTGGCCAGACGGTATCGCAACATCAGCAATCACAAAGAAAAAGACGGTTACATATGGTACAGGCATTGACACAGCCGAGGATATTTCCGAGCTTATGGGACTTGTCGAGGCTGACGGTTTTGATGTTACAGGCTTTGCGGCAGAAATTGCTCTGAAATCATCTTTCAGAGGTTTGCGTGACAAAAACGGCGGTCTTATCTTTGCTCCAAGCTTGCAGGCGGGTACACCATCAACTCTATACGGTCAGGCAATCAACTATGTAAAAAATGGATCCTGGGATAGCAGCAAGGTTAAGCTTATTGCTGGTGACTGGTCACAGGCGGTTTATGCAATGCGTCAGGATATGACATATAAAGTGCTTGACCAGGCTGTCATCAGTGACGCAAGCGGTAAAATTATATATAACCTTGCACAACAGGATATGGTTGCTCTTAGATGTGTAATGCGTCTTGGCTGGCAGCTGCCTAATCCAATTACTCAACTCAATGGTACTGATACACGCTATCCGTTTGCAGCTCTTGTACCTGCTGGTACTGAACATTCAGGTGGTTGATTATGTTTAAAAAAGGCATTAACAGCTATTTAAATCTTGATGAAGCAAATGAGCTTATTGACGGTGTTGATACAACAGGAAAATGGCGTGAGCTTACAGACGGCGAACGAAAGCAATATTTAATACTTGCTACTGTGCATATCGACAGCCTTATGCTTACATCTCGAAAACATAGTGCTGAACAAATTCTACAATTTCCGAGAGGAAAAAGTTCGGAAGTACCAAGAGCAGTGCTTATGGCACAGGCTCTCGAAGCACTTACATTATCTGAGACACAAGCAATGCAAAGAGATTCCTTGCGTGAACAAGGTGTAACTTCAATCAAACTCGGAAACACCAGCGAAAGCTATTCAGATGATTCCAACTCATCTTCTAAGCAAAATAATGAGCTTAAAAGTAAGGTCGCAATTTCGCTTATGCGACCGTATATTCTCGGTTCGGCGGTGATGTTATGAGCTTGTTTACTCCATACTTTAAGGATAGCATTTCTGTACAGAATTATATTGGCATCAACGATTTTGGAGATAGTCAATACAGTTCTGCAAAAGATGTGCTTTGTCGATTAGAATATAAAACACAGGAAACGCTTGATTCTAAAGGCAATAAAGTGATAAGCACAGCAACTATTTATGCGAGATTTTCAATCTATCGCCCTCTGTCATAGCTGGAACAGCAACCGATGAATCTTATACCACTGCGATTAAAACTGCTGTAATGCCTGTTATAAGGGCTTTTGAAACAGCTTTGAATCAGGGCTTGCTTTTAGAAAGCGAAAGGCACAGACACTATCTTGCTTTTGATACAACAGAACTTCTCAAGGGAGATATACTTAAACGCTATCAGGCATATCAAATAGGTTTAGCAAATAATTTCTTACAGGCTGATGAGGTTCGATATAAAGAAGACCTAAAACCACTTGGCTTTAATTTCATACGCTTGGGTTTGCAAGATGTTCTTCTCGACCCGAAAACGAATACAATCTATACTCCGAACACAAATCAAACAACAATGTTTGGGCAGAATGTAAATCAACAGGTTGCTGATAGTATGATTGAAGAAACAGAGCAACGCTGGGACGGTCAACGTCGAGAAAGCAATGGACAGTTCGGTAAAGGAAAAAGGCCACGCTCAGCACAGTCAAAAAGGAAGAAAAACGGTTCAGATAAATCCTCTGAAAGACTTGAAAAGTCGGATAAGAGTGATATGATAAGAGTGATATAATAAAAGAAAAACAAAAATCTTCAAATGTACCGAATGTGTCGGCTAAAGGAAGAAATGAATTTACAGTCAAGGGATTTAAAAATAAACAGGCTCTAAATAACCATTGGACAAATGGTCGTACTCACAGAGATGAGTATATTCAAGACGGTATTACAACGGCAGAACAATATCAAGCAAGAGCCTTGCAACTAATACAAAGCTCTGCCGACGGTAAAAAAATATTTGGTTATAAAAATTCATTAGGTCAGATAATAAGATATGATGTTGATAAAAATGATTTTGTAAAAGGAAACCCTAAAAAAGGAATTTTTACAATGTTTAAGCCCGAAAAAGGAAAAAAGTATTTTGATGAAAAACTGAAAGAAGAAGGAATACAAGATGATTAACTTAACTGAACCATATCCTTGCCCTGTATGTGGACAACACATTTTTGAAGAACCAGATACTTACGATATGTGTCCCGTTTGTGGTTGGTTTGATGACGGATTGCAAAGAATAAGACCTGATATGTCTGGCTGTAACTATTTAAGTCTTAACGAATATCGTGAAAAGTGGCTGAAAGGAGAAATTTCTCGGCCTATACTTGATTATGATTAAAGAAACCGCTCCTTGAGGGCGGTTTTTCTATGCCCGAAAACAAACACAATCTATACTCCGAACACAAATCAAACAACAATGTTTGGGCAGAATGTAAATCAGCAGATAGCTGACAGTATGAATGAAGAAACAGAGCAACGCTGGGACGGTCAGCCTCGTGATAGTGACGGCAGATTCGATAAAGGAAAAAGACGAAGATTAGTTCGTTCAGGAGCAAAGCGAAAAACCTCTGAAAAATCTTCTAAAAGACTTGAGAAGTCGGACAAGAATGATATAATAGAAGAAAAGAAAATCACTAATGCAGTCGGACACCCTGTGAAAATTGTAAAAAGAAACGAAATTCACGGAGAATCTAACGGCATAACGCAAAAGGAAAATAGCAGAGGTGGAATAGAGCGCAATTATTATGATGGAAACGGAAATCAGATTAAGCAGGTTTCCAATAACAACCACGGAAATCCGAAAAAACACCCTTATGGGAAAAATGGTGAACACACTCACGAGTATATTTACGATGAAAATGGAAATCTCATAGGCAGACCAATGCGTGAATTAACGATGAAGAGCGAAAGGAGAATGAAGATATACTATGAAATTATCAGATTTGAAAAACAGAATAGCTTCTCTTTCGGGATTTATCGGTTTTGATTATAACGATACCCCTTGTGGAATTGACCCGATAAATCAAAGCCATTTTGAAATGTGGTGCGGCAATGATTATATTACTGCCAAAAGTATTGACGAAGTAATGACTACAAAAATTTTCAACGGAAATTCTCTTACAGATATATTTGATAAAATCACAAACTTTGATTTTTAACCGCTCCTTGAGGGCGGTTTTTCTATGCCCGAAAACAAACACAATCTATACTCCGAACACAAATCAAACAACAATGTTTGGGCAGAATGTAAATCAGCAGATAGCTGACAGTATGAATGAAGAAACAGAGCAACGCTGGGACGGTCAGCCTCGTGATAGTGACGGCAGATTCGATAAAGGAAAAAGACGAAGATTAGTTCGTTCAGGAGCAAAGCGAAAAAACTCTGAAAAATCCTCTGAAAGACTTGAAAAATTGGATAAGAATGATATAATAAAAGAAAAAAGTTATAAACCTATCACAAAGATAACAGATAGTGCAATTACACGTGTTCCAAAAGTTAATATTCGTGGATATACAGAAGAGCAATGTTCAGAAATTCAAAGGCAACATAAAGAACTATTGCGATATTCAAAAAATAACAACAATAATAAAGAAGTTGCTTTTGTTTTTGATAGTTCTATAAGTAAACGAAAAGAGTTTGTTGGCTCTGATGATATGCTTGATTTTGGTAGTTCATTGCACGGCAAAGATTTGCTTGTTATGCACAATCATCCAAGGAATAGCAGCTATTCTTTAAATGATATTATCGAATTTGTTGGAAATGATAGTATAAAGACACTAACTATCGTAAAAAACAACGGCAACATTGAAACATTAACAAAATTGAAAAAATATGACAGACTATCTTTTTTGAGAGAGTTACAAAGACTTGAAAAAAACAGTATAAAAACAGGTTCTGACAATGAATACAGAAAGATTATAAATAAATTTTTAAGTAAATATCAAGAAGGAGGATTATTAGAATGGAGAAAATAAATAAATCTGTTTTAGATGGTTCTAACGAAGAAGCTTCAAAACGTCTTGATGAAATGATTAAAGAACTTGAAAAGCAAGAAAACAGAAATTAACCGCTCCTTGAGGGCGGTTTGTTTAATGGAGAATGTTATGGATATAATCGAATTTCATAGTAAAATGAAACAGCATTGTGAAAGTCTGAATGGGAACTGCTCACAATGCTGTTTCTTAGAATATTGCTATTCTCAAAAAAGAGACATTTATAATGATTTTTTGAGCGATGTTATATCTTGTCTTTCAAAGAATGGGGATAGCGATAAGGACATTTACGCTCAGGTGATTCGTAACCGTCACAATGTTATTTGTTTAAACAAATAAATATATTTTATAACCGTTTTTAAAGCATTTTACTTTAAAAGCGGTTTTTCTATGCCCGAAAGTAGGTGATAATTTGATATGCCCGTATAACAATAAGTCAGAAACATCTATCCAAAACTGGAAGCAAGACCACGAGGACGAAAGCCAGATACTTACCAAAGGACAAACCATAACGCAAACGGTTTATAAGCCTATGGTATGCCAAAAAGATGAATGTGGAGCATATTACGGTGGCAGATGTCATTATAAAGATTAAGCACGCTTGATGATTTAGCGTGCTATTTTTATACCTAAAAATAAAATAAAAGGAAGGATTAATTTTATGTTGGTAAAGATTACAGGTAAAAAGAATGAGGAAATTTTGACAACAACAAGTAGGAATGTTGCGGAGGTTTTCGGGAAAGAGCATTTTAATGTGCTGAGAGATATTGAAAATTTGGGATGTTCCGAAGATTTTAGAAAACTCAATTTTGAAGTTTCAGAATATAAAGTCGACGGCAATAACAAAACATATCACGAGTACATTATGACTCGTGATGGTTTTACTCTGTTGGTTATGGGTTACACAGGCGAAAAGGCTATGCAGTTCAAAGAAGCATATATTAAAGCCTTTAATGAAATGGAAAAAGAACTTAAACGACTGTATGCCGAGCGTCAGCAATGGGAAATTGAGCGTGCGAAAGGTGTGCTTGTAAGGCATATCCTGACCGATACCATTAAAATGAAAGTTGCCGACACTCCGCATAAGAAATTTATGTATCCAAATTACACGAAGATGATATACAAAGCATTATTCGGAAAAACTCTTAAAGAGCTTCAAGAGGAATTATGTGTTAAGCCTAAGGAATCCATAAGAGATTATCTCACATCAGAACAGTTAAAAGATGTTGAAAGTATGGAAATGCTTGTATCATCTTTAATAAATTGCGGCTGGGGCTATGAACAGATAAAAGAATTTGTTCATCAAAACTCTGTTAAGAGATTAGCAGGTTAAATATAGAAAGTAGGTGAAACAATGGACTTCCGAGAATTTATAGAAGAACGCTTCATAAAAATAAACTAAGCACTTTGAGAAATCAAGGTGCTTTTTTTATGCCCTGAGTATGGCTTAAAACTGCTCTATTTTTATACCCGAAAGTAGGTGAGAATATTGCAAATCGAAATCAGAAGTAGCAATGAGGCTGTCATAAGTGGCTATGTTAATGCCGTTGAGCGTGATAGTCGCATAATGCCAAAAGGCAAGGGAGCAACTGCGGTACGAAGTTTTGTTGAGCGAGTTAGGGCAGGCACATTCGATAAAGCTATAAAGCGAGGCACGCCAATAGAGCTTCGCTTTAATCACGACAAAATAATAGGCGACACTACAAGCAATCTTGAGCTCTATGAAGATAATATCGGCCTTTATGCGAGGGCAATAATCAGTGATACCCAGGTTATCGAAAAAGCTCAGCGTGGTGAACTTCGTGGTTGGTCATTCGGCTTTATCGCAGAGGGTGAAACTTGGGACAAAGAGGGTGAGATTGACAGACGAACACTTGAAGATATTGACTTGAAAGAGGTTTCAATCCTCGATAAAACACCCGCATATTTTGGCACTTCCGTTGAAGTAAGGAAAGAAGAATCGAATGTTTTTGAAACAAGAGGAATCGCAGAGAGTATAAAGCTTATTGGAAAAGAATCACCGAAAACTAATAGCTTAGAAATCTATGAAAAAGAACTTGAAATTTTGAAAGAGAGGTAATTTATTATGAAGGCACTAATCGAAAAGAAAAATGCTCTACTTGATGAGGCAGACGCTCTTATCAATAAAGCAAAGACAGAGAACAGGGCGTTTGAGGATAGCGAACTTAATCGCTATAATGAAATCAAAGCAGAGCTTGCAAGGCTCAATAAGACTATTTCAGCCGTAAAAGAAACAAGAGAAGCTGAAATTGACGAACCTGATAATAAAAAGAACAGTACAGAAGAAACCGAAACAAGACTTTTTGAAGCTTATATCCGAAATCCGAAGGCCGTTGAAACTCGTGCTGACACTAATCTCACTTTCGGTGCTAATGGTGCAATTATACCAACAAGCATTGAAAATAAGATTATTGATAAGGTGAAAGAAATTTGCCCTATTTTTGAACTTGCAACAAAGTATAATGTCGGCGGTACTCTTACAATTCCGTACATTGATACAGATACAAGCGATAATAAAATGGCTTATGCAACAGAGTTTACAGAGCTTGAAAGTACATCGGCAAGCTTTAAGTCGATTTCTCTTACAGGATTCCTTGCTGCAACACTTTGCAAGATTTCTAAGTCACTTATCAATAATTCACAATTTGATATTGTGTCATATACAATTCAGCATATGGCTGTTAATATCGCACAGTGGATAGAAGGTCAGTTACTCAAATAATATCAACACAAGATGTTTGGACTGCAATCTTTGCAGCAATTACGCAAGGTATTCTCTGTGCTGGAGCAAGCGTTTATGCAAATCAAATCTATAAGCAAATAAAAAAGGGTGATTGATATGGACTTAACAGACATTGCAATGTACTGCAAAATCAAGCAGTCGGAGCGAGAGGCAGATAAGTATAAACAGCAATCTGACTTGTATGAGAGTGTGTTGACAGGTACAGTTCCTGAGTTTGTTGTACCGAGCGAGTGGACAGAAATTAGACGAGGTGCATTTAATGCTTGTACTAAGCTGACAAGTGTTACTTTGTCTGATAATATAGCGACAATAGGGGTAACGGCATTTAACTTCTGCTCGAGTCTTGAAAGTATAAATATCCCTGATGGTGTAATAGAAATTAGAGATAATGCTTTTTATGGGTGTACATCTCTTATTGATATGACAATATCTAACACTGTCGCAAAATTAGGAAAATCAGTATTTACCAACTGCTCAAAACCCACAAATGTTACTCTCGGTGACGGATTTAACTGCAATGGTCTCGACCTATCAGCAAGCACAAGATACAGCGTAGACACGCTTTTAGCAATGCTTACAGCTCTTGCTGACCGTACAGGACAGACAGCGTATACATTGACGCTTGGAGCAACTAATCTCGCAAAGCTCATCTTGGCAAAGACACTCTTACAAGCATTGTTATTGCCTTCTGCGATAGAATCAAGTCTGCTGGCTATCGTCCAATGCTCTATTGCAACCCGAATTGGCTATGCAATTATTTGCATAAAGACAAGCTGATAAATAAGTACGACATCTGGCTTGCAAACTGGGGCGTGTCTGCACCAAGCTACAATTGTGCAATCTGGCAGTACTCAGAAAATGGCAGTGTGCCAGGCATTTCGGGTTCAGTTGATATGAACTGGATTTATAAGGACTACATATCTACCAAACCCGCAACAACTAAGCCAGTTACAAAGCCAAGCAATGTTAAAAAGACGGATTATTCTGTCAAAGTCACTGCTCAGGCTGGACTTAATGTTCGCAAAGGGGCAGGTACAAACTTGGGAACATTCTTCGGCATTCATATATAGAGAAATCATAATGCGGTTTTAAACCAACATATTTTCAAACTTCCTTTTTATGAAATCGCAGTATTTAAGCCGTATTGTATGTGTGTCTTTAACCGCCTGCAATCTTTTCTGTCCCAAGGTAAGTCACCTTTATTATCGCGACTTACTTTGACTTTAGCTGAAGTTCTATAACCGTCTGCTTTTTGTCCAACAATACTGTCAACTCATCGGCAGACAGACCGCTGATATGTCCCAATTTGGTATAGCTCCACGAATTCGAGCCGAAAAACACCACAAGCTGATTTCTAGAATACAGAACGATATCTCCCGACTGCGTGGTCATCTGTGTAGACTTGATTTTTCGTGATATAATATACCTCTACTTGAGTACATCATTTTTCATTTGCTTATTCATTAATATTTTGTTTACTTATTCAAAAAACTCAGATTTTACTTCATATTACTTGATTTTATTAAGAATTAGTAATAAAATATTTATAGGTATGCCAAAAAAGGTATAAATAACGCTATCTCAATAAACTGATATAGCGTTCGGAGGTTTAAAAATGGCGGAAAATCTTGTTTCTAAAATTGAAAAGCAGTTACCGAGTTTTTCTAAAGGACAAAAACTCATAGCTACATACATAAGTGACCACTGCGATGAGGCGGCCTTTATGACAGCATCTAAGCTTGGAAATGCTGTTGGAGTAAGTGAATCGACAGTTGTTAGATTTGCCACAGAGCTTGGATATGATGGATATCCAAAATTGCAACACGCTATGCAGGAGATGATTCGTGAGAAGCTTACTTCTGTGCAGAGAATTGATGTTACAGCAAAGCGTATCGGCAAAAAGGATATTCTTGAATTTATCCTACAAGAAGAAATAGACAGAATAAATTCAACAATAGAAGAAACCTCAAAAGAAGATTTTTATAATGCTGTTGATGCTATATCAAAAGCAAGAAAGATATATATATTTGCAGTAAGAAGTTCCGAGGCATTGGCAAATTTCCTTGGATATTATTATTCAATGATTTTCGGAAATGTTACAGTAATTAATACATATAGCGAAACAGAAATAAGCGAAAAGCTTATGCGTATGTGCAAAGATGATGTTATGATTGGAATAAGCTTTCCGAGATATTCAAAGGCGGCTGTTTTTGCTGTTCAAACAGCAAGAAAGCGTGGTGCTAAAGCAATAGCACTCACAGATAGTCTTATAAGCCCTTTGGCGGATTCGGCTGACTATTTGCTTCTTGCAAGAAGTGGTATGGCAAGTGTAGTCGATTCTCTTGTAGCACCTCTTGGAATGATTAACGCACTTATTGTAGCTACTGTTCTGAATAGGCGTGAGGAGGCGGAAAAAACCTTTAATACGCTTGAGAAAATCTGGTCGCAATATAAAGTCTATAAAAAAAGCGGAGAGGATGACGCTCTTGACAAAAAATAAAAGTGTAATTGTTGTCGGAGGCGGAGTGGCAGGCCTTATGTCGGCAATCCATTCGGCATGGAGTGGGGCAGAGGTTATAATTTTCGAGAAAAATCCCCGACCTGCACGAAAAGTACTCATAACAGGCAAAGGCAGATGTAATGTTACGAATAATTGCAGTATTGAAACTGTTATGAATAATACACCGACAAATCCTAAATTTCTTTATAGTGCATTGAATCGCTTTTCACCAGAAGATACTATGAGCTTTTTTGAAATGCTTGGAGTAGAGCTTAAAACAGAGCGTGGAAACAGAGTTTTTCCTGTTTCGGATAAGGCTAAGGATATAGCAGATGCTTTGATAAGCTGTGCGGAAAGTGCAGGCTGTTCAATCTATGAGAAAAATATAAAGTCACTTATAATAGAAAATAACACTATAAAAGGCGTTAAGGATTCAAATGGTGTTGAATATTTTGCCGATAGCGTGATTTTAGCTTGCGGCGGTGCATCATATCCTAAGACAGGAAGTGACGGCTATGGCTATGTTCTTGCTCGTCAGGCAGGACACACTGTAACAAAGATAAAGCCCTCGCTTGTACCGCTTGAATCTATTGAAAGCTACTGTTGTGATATGATGGGACTTTCACTTAGAAATATAAAAATAGACCTTTTAGATACAAAAACAGAAAAGACGATTTATTCAGATTTTGGAGAACTTTTGTTTACCCATTTCGGACTTTCCGGACCGATTGTTCTGAGTGCCTCATCGCACATAAAAGAAATGGAGAGCGGAAGATATAAGATTATTATAGATTTAAAGCCAGCACTCTCCGAGGAACAGCTTGATGCAAGAATACTTCGTGATTTTTCCGAATTTAAGAATAAAGACTTTATAAATTCACTGGGCAAACTCTTGCCGCAGAAAATGATACCTGTAATAATTTCACTTTCTGGAATATCAGAACATAAAAAATGCAATGAGATTACAAGAGCAGAGCGACACAGACTTTTGGAATTGATTAAGGCTTTTCCGATTACGATTAAGGCTTTCAGACCGATAGCCGAGGCAATCGTCACATCAGGCGGAGTAAGTGTTAAAGAAATAAGCTCAAAAACTATGGAATCAAAATTAGTAAAAGGCTTATATTTTGCAGGAGAACTTATTGATATAGACGCATACACAGGTGGATTCAATCTCCAGTTAGCTTTTGCAACAGGAGTTGTTGCAGGGGAGTCGGCTGCTATGTAAAATAATTGAAAGAGGTGCTGAAAATGAACACCTATACAATTATAGCGGGTTTAGATTGCACAGGAAAAACAAGTCTGCGTGGAGTTCTTGAAGGGCAAGGAATGATTCTCGGACGAATAATTGATGCTGATTATATTGCAAAGGAACACAATTATAATAATATTTCCGCAGGCATACAGGCTATAAAAATTATAAATGACTGCCTTGAAAAGAATATATCCTTTACTCAAGAAACGACTCTTTCAGGTCATATGACGCTAAGTACAATAAAAAAGGCTCGTCAAAAAGGTTACTATGTCAGAATGTATTATGTGGGGTTAAGCACTGAGGACGAAAGCCTTTGCAGAATAGAAAACAGGGTTCGCAAGGGCGGTCATGATATTCCAAAAGAAGATGTTCATAGGCGTTATTCAATACGCTTTCAATCTCTTAATGCAGTTATTCCATATTGCGATGAGGTTATATTCTATGATAACGAAAATGGTTTTGTAAAGGTTGCGGAAATAAAAAACGATATTTTTAGATATACAAATGGTTATCGTCCTAAATGGCTGTCTGAATTTGAGGGCTTAATAGAAAGTCAGATTTAATACTGGAAAGGTGGATTTTATGTTCAATGATTTTGATGAGAATGAAAATATAATTCTTAAACAGCTAATGAAAGAAAACTATACTCAAAAATATTTTGATGAATGTAATTATATTTGGAAAAATTATGTTCCTGAGATAGGACAAGCCAATGTTTTACAGGGAGAATTACTGAGAGAGCTTGAGAAGCTTCGTTATGAAGCACAAAACAATGGCAATATGAACTGGGACAAAGATTTCGAGTATTTTTGCGATTTTATATCTGAAACGCTTTGTAAGCAAGATATATATTCAGATGACGAAAAAAGAAAAATTACATTGATACTAAAGCATTTTAAACGCTGTGGTCAGTATGCTACATATGTCTTGGACGAAATGAACGATGATGAAATGGTCAACTTAGATTTGCTTGCATACTGTGAGGATAATCTGTATGATATTATTGCTGATGATATAGGATTTTTTCAGATGAAAAGCTCCGAACCTATTCCATTTGTTAAGAATGATAATATTATGAGATAAAATTGTATTTTAAAATGATTTCAATAGCAATAGACGGATCTGCCGGTGCAGGAAAAAGTTCAATATTTTTAGATATACAAATGGTTATCGTCCTAAATGGCTGTCTGAATTTGAGGGCTTAATAGAAAGTCAGCTTTAATATTAGAAAGAAATCATATCAATTTAACAAATATAGACTTGGATAGGTGTTTTAGATGATTATCAGAAAATTTAAAAATGAAGATAGTGTAGAATTGGCAGAAGTTATTGCTAAAACACTAAGAACAACAAATTCAAAAGATTATTCAAGTGAGTACATAGAAAATGACATTAGTTTTTTAACTGCCGATAAACTAATTGAGCGTTCAAATTGGACGAAAAATTATGGAAACACTTGAACAAGATGATTATTTTTTTAGAGCAAAGAGAATTGAAATACCCGCATCGATTACGGCGGTAAAATTTTACAAAAAGTTTGGCTATGATTATAAAAATGGTGTTAATGAAATTGATGATGAACAATTATATAGACTTGAAAAATTTAGATAAATTTTATAGTGCTTTTTACAGTTTCAAGACTGACAATATAAAATAATATTTTGAAAGGAAGTTTAAAAATGATTTCAATAGCAATAGACGGACCTGCCGGTGCAGGAAAAAGTTCAATCGCAAGAGCCGCTGCCGAAAGACTTAACTACATTTATGTTGATACAGGTGCTTTGTATAGAACTATCGGTCTTGCAGCTGCAAGAAGTAATACCAATATTCAAAACGAAGCAGAAGTCGAGAAACTTTTGAAAAGTCTTGATATTAACATAGTTTTCTTTAATGGTGAACAGCATGTTTTGCTTGGTGATGAAGATGTTTCAGAAAAAATTCGTACAGAACAAGCATCAATGATGGCATCTAAGGTTTCGGCAATTCCTGCAGTAAGAGCATATTTGCTTGATACACAGAGAGATTTCGCAAAGACTGATAATGTACTTATGGACGGCAGAGATATTGGCACAGTTGTTTTGCCTAATGCAAGCGTCAAGATTTTCCTTACAGCCTCACCAGAAATTCGTGCAAAACGCAGAGTTAAGCAGCTTGAAGAAAAAGGAATAAAATGTGATTATGACGAGGTTCTAAAGGACATAATAACAAGAGATTATAACGATTCTCATCGTGAGATTGCTCCTTTAAAGCCTGCAGAAAATGCCATAATTCTCGATACCTCAGATATGACTCTTGAAGAATCCATAGATGCCTTGGTTAAGCTTGTAGAGGAGAGAGTCTGATGAAACGAAATCCACTTTATGTAGTTGGAAGAATTGTTGTAATCCCAATATTTAAACTGTTATTTTTCTATAAAGTTAAGGGAAAGCACAATGTTCCTAACGATGGTGCATTTGTTGTTGCATCAAACCACCTTTCAAACTATGACCCTGTACTTCTTGCACTAACTCAAAAGCGTCAAATATTCTATATGGCTAAAGCTGAACTTTTTCATAATAAATTTCTTGCAAAGCTGATAAGAACACTTGGTGCTTTTCCAGTCGAAAGAGGAGCAGGTGACGGTAAGGCTATCAATGAGGGCGAAAAACTTATTTCAGAGGGAAAGCTTCTCGGAATTTTTATCGAGGGTTCTCGTTCTAAGACAGGCGAGCTTTTAAGGCCTCGTTCGGGAGCGGCTATTGTTGCACATCAGATGAATGTTCCGATAATTCCTGTATGTATTACCCCAAAAAATAAGAAAATCAAAGTTTTTCAGCGTGTAACTATTTCGTGGGGAAAGCCTATTTCCGTAGAGGAGCTTGGAATTAAAAACGGCGACCGCCAAGAATACAGATATGCAAGTAATGTTGTAATGGATAGAATTAAGGAAATGCGTGCAGATGAGCTTAATTCAAGAAAGTAACAGTCTATTTTGGAGATATTTTCCGAAAGGACAGTTGTACTAATGTACCATTTTTTAAAAGTATTGTGTAGGGTCTTGTTTTTTTTTCTGTTTCGAGTTAAAATAATAGGAGAGCAAAATTTTCAGGGGAGTGCAATTTTATGTGCAAACCACCGTTCCTTGCTTGACCCTATAATTATTTCCTGCGTTATGAAACGGAAGATTTATTATATGGCTAAATCAGAGCTTTTTGATGACCATGGAAAGCTTTTTGCATGGCTTTTGAAAAGTGTAGGAGCTTTTCCTGTTGCAAGAGGCAGTGCTGATAAATCAGCAGTTCTGAAAGCGGAGAAGCTCCTTGATGATGGTTGTATAGTGGGAATTTTTCCTCAGGGCAAAATTGTAAATGATGAAACCAGTTTTAAGATTAAAGCTGGTGCGTCACTGCTTGCCATGAGAGCTGGAGTACCAATAATTCCAGTTTCAATATACTTTGAAGGAAAAATTCGTCCGTTTAAAAAAATAACAGTAAGAATAGGCGATACTATACAGGTCGAAAAAGAAAACGGTACTTGTGCAAAGAAATGTCGATTTCTTTCGGAAAGGCTTTCTAAAACAATAGAAACTCTCTTGGAGGTGAAGCATGAAAATAATTTTAGCAAAGTCAGCGGGATTTTGTTTCGGAGTGAACAGAGCCGTTACACTAGTAAATAATCTGCTCGAAGAGGGCAAGAAGGTTACTACGCTCGGTCCTATTATCCATAATCCGCATATGGTTGCGGAGCTTGCAGAAAGAGGCGTTGAAATCGCTGATACTCCGAACGATTTGAGCAGTATGGACAGAACACTCGTTATACGCTCTCATGGAGTTCCTCAGAGTGTGATTGATGAAATCGAACAGAAAGGAATTTCATACGAAAATGCTACCTGTCCATTCGTTTCAAAGATTCATCAAATCGTAAAAGACAATTCTCGTGAAGGCAAGGTTATACTTATTGCAGGAGATGAAAATCATCCTGAGGTTCAGGGTATCGTAGGTCACTGCGAGGGCGAGCATTATATCTTCAAAAATTACGAAGATTTGGGAAAATTACTAAAAAAACTCGAAAATATTGAAAATATTTCTATATGTGTTGTCGCCCAGACTACTTATGATGTAAAAGAATGGAAAAATTGTTTAAAACTTCTCAAAAAAGTATATACAAATGCTAAAATATTTGATACAATATGTAGTGCCACATCAATTAGGCAATCAGAGGCAGAAGAACTTGCCTCTATCTCCGATATTATGGTTGTCATAGGCGGAAGGCAAAGCTCTAATACGGCAAAGCTTTTCTCGGTGTGTAAAAGCAAATGTGAGAGAACTTATCTTATTGAGAGTGCTGCCGAGCTTGATGACATTGCTCTGATTGATGCTGATATAATTGGCATAACTGCAGGGGCTTCTACTCCTGCAAGGATTATTAAGGAGGTATTTAATACCATGACAGAGAACATTGAAAAAACAGAAAACACAGCAGAAAACTTTGCAGAGCTTCTTGAGGAATCTCTCAAAAATTTTAATACAGATGAGAAGGTGCATGGCGTTGTAGTTGGCATAGCTCCTAACGAAGTCTATGTTGATGTCGGCAGAAAGCAGGCAGGCTTTATTCCTCTTGCAGAGCTTTCTAACGACCCTAATGCTAAGGCTGAAGATCTTGTTAAGATTGGCGATGAGCTTGACCTTTTGATTATGCGTACAAATGACCAAGAGGGTACAATCATGCTCTCTAAGAAGCGTCTTGACGCTATCAAGGGCTGGGACGAAATCATTAAGGCTAATGAAGAAGATACACCTGTAACTGGCTTTGTAACTGATGTTGTGAAGGGCGGCGTCATTGCAGTAGCTAATGGTGTTCGTGTATTCATTCCTGCATCACAGGCAACTGCTACAAGAGGCGAGCCACTTGAGAATCTCCTCAAGAAGGAAGTTTCTTTCAAGATTATTGAAGTAAATAAGGGCAGAAGAAGAGCTGTTGGCTCAATTCGTGCTATCCTCAAGGAAGAGCGTCAGAAGCTTGCTGATAAATTCTGGGAAACAGCAGAAATCGGCAAGAAGTACACAGGCACAGTTAAGTCCCTCACTTCTTACGGTGCATTTGTTGACATCGGTGGAATTGACGGTATGATTCATATTTCTGAACTTTCATGGGGACGCATTAAGCACCCATCAGAGGTTGTAAAGGTTGGCGATACTGTCGAAGTTTACATCAAGGACCTTGACCGCGAAAAGGGCAAGATTTCTCTTGGCTACAAGAATACAGAGGATAACCCTTGGGAAATCCTTAAGCGTGATTATCCAGAAGGAACTGTAACAGAGGCTACTATCGTAGGTATGACAGACTTCGGTGCTTTCGCTAACATTCTTCCTGGCATTGATGGCCTTATCCATATTTCACAAATCTCTACTGAGAGAATCGAAAAGCCACAAGATGTTCTTAAGATTGGCGATAAGGTAACTGTTAAGATTACTAAGATTGACTTCGATAAGAAGCGTATCAGCCTTTCTATCAGAGAGCTTCTTGAGGATAAAAAGTCAGAAGAAGCAACTGAAGAATAATTCAGTTGATTAAGTAAAATAGTATAACTATTGGAACATAGGCGTTCTGCTGATATGGCAGAATGCCTTATGCTCTATTTGAGAGTTTTATTGGGAGTGATTTTATGTTTGAAGAGCTTACACAGCAAGCAAAAACAGCGGTACTTGAAATTATTGAGCAGGCAAAAATCGGCAAGGGAAGTATTTTTGTTGTTGGTTGTTCATCAAGTACAGTTAAGGGTGAAAATTACGGCAAGGCATCAAGTATGGAAATTGCACAAGCAATTTTTGACGGAATTTATCCCGAACTTAAATCAAGGGGGATTTTCCTTGCGGCTCAATGCTGTGAGCATTTAAACAGAGCAATCATAACAGAGCGTGAAGCCGCCGAAAAGCTTCGTGAGCCGGAGGTTAATGTTGTACCTCAACCAAAGGCGGGCGGTTCGTTCGCTACGATTACCTATAATACACTTGAAAATCCTGTTGCAGTTGAGCATATTAAGGCTGATGCAGGAATCGACATCGGCGGAGTTCTTATCGGTATGCACCTTAAAGAAGTTGCTGTACCGCTTGTAATTTCAGTTAAGAATATTGGCAAGGCACATATTACAAGTGCAAGAACCCGTCCTAAATTTATCGGCGGCGAAAGAGCCCATTATAATGACGATATGAAATGAGGTATCTATGACAAACAAGGAAGAATTTTTGCATATTTATAATGAGTATGTCAAGCGTCAAGGTTCACAGGAATTTCTTGATTGGCTTTTGAAAACAGATTTTTTTACAGCACCAGCAAGCACAAAATATCATGGTGCTTGTGAGGGTGGACTTCTACTTCACAGCCTTAATGTTTATAAGACACTTCGTGAAAGATATTTTGAGGAGGGCAAGGATAGCGAGGAAAGTTTTGCTATTTGTGCCTTACTCCACGATTTATGCAAGGCTCAATTCTATAAGGTTTCGACAAGAAATGTTAAGAATGATGTTACAGGTCAGTGGGAAAAAGTTCCTTATTATACGGTTGAGGACGCATTTCCTTATGGACACGGCGAAAAATCAGTATTTCTGATTGAACGCTTTATGCGTTTAAAAACAAGTGAAGCTATGGCTATTCGTTGGCATATGGGCGGTTTTGACGATTCGGCAAGGGGAGGAAGCTTTGCGATAAGTCTTGCTTATGAAAAGTATCCGCTTGCGGTTAAGCTGCATTTGGCAGACCTTGAGTCTACATACCTCAAGGAAAAAAACACAAGCATGGTTAATAAATAGACTTTCCATAAGACACTTAAAAGTTTAGGTCAAGCCTTTTTAAAGGCTTGCGGATTCCAAAGGCAGAGCCTTTG